>Ga0153924_1000480_pt1 | contig 24735 bp, 22 predicted proteins | sample TSNJ008MetaG_FD_104709 | JGI IMG/M metagenome (GOLD analysis project Ga0153924, IMG submission 104709) | Attine ant fungus gardens microbial communities from New Jersey, USA - TSNJ008 MetaG | ecosystem: Host-associated > Fungi > Mycelium > Unclassified | place: USA: New Jersey, Wharton State...
TCTTCGGAAAGCAAGATAGAATCGGTGGTTTTCCGATTAGAGCGGGAATTGTCATCTACTCAAGCGCAGTTACGGAACGTTCTGGAAGAAGCTGATGCTTCTAGCGAAGAATTAAAGGCTGCTAATGAGGAACTCCAGGCTATGAATGAGGAGTTGCGATCCGCAGGGGGGGAACTCGAAACGAGCCGAGAGGAACTTCAGTCCATTAACGAAGAACTTAATACTTTAAACCAAGAACTAAAGAGTAAAGTTACCGAATTGAGCCGGTCTAATGATGATCTGCAAAACCTAATGGCTGCGACTCAAATTCCGACCATATTTCTCAATCGGAAGCTCTGTATCCAACGCTATACGCCTTCCGCAGTTCCGCTTTTTAATCTCATTCCCAGCGACATCGGTCGGCCTCTCTCTGATCTGGCTCCACGTCTAAATTATTATAATCTGATCGATGATGCTCAACGTGTTCTGGATGAATTTGCCGTAGTTGAAACAGAAGTTACGGATAGCGACCAGCGATGCTTTCTGACACGCATTCTCCCCTATCGTACAACAGATGATTACATTGCTGGGGTTGTGATGACGTTTGTCGATATCACTCAACGCCGAAAAGCGGAAAAAGAATTGGAAGCAAGCGAAGTTCGATTCCGCTCGGTCAGTAATATGGTTCCGGATCTGCTCTATAGCACGGACACTGAGGGAAATCTTCTCTGGTGCAATCAACGCTGGCTTTCCTATACAGGACAAACATTGCAACAGGCACAAGAGCATCACTGGTGGAAAGTAATTCATCCTGACGATGTAGAGGACGCTCGTCAGAGCTTTCACATTGCTCAGAAAAATTGTCAGCCTTATCATGGGGAGTACCGCATCATCGGAGGGAATGGACAGCTTCGATGGTTCCTCGTTCGAGGCGAACCCCTATCCAATGCGGAGGGCAAAATAGAAAAATGCTTTGGAGCCAAAACCGATATTGACGATTTTAAACGGGCGTCAGCACAACTTGCCACATCCGAAGAACGTTTACGGCTCCTCATCGAAAGCGCACATGAGTTTGCCATCTTCTCTATGGACCCCAATTTATGCGTTACCTCTTGGAACAGTGGGGCACAGCATCTGCTGGGCTACACGGAAAATGAGATTCAGAACCGCAGCGGTGAGATCATTTTTACCCAGGAGGATCAGGTCGCTGGCGAACCCAAACAAGAAATGCAAGAAGCTTTGCTGAATGGTAGCGCGGTGGCCTTGCGATTGTATCGGCGCAAAGACGGCAGCCGCTTTTGGGCCCGCGGAGCCCTCGCGACCATTCGTGATACAAAAGGAAAAGTGATTGGCTTTGCAAAGATCTTGCGAGATGAAACCCGAGAGCGCAAAGCACGAGAAGAATTGGAACAGAGTCATGAAAAACTCAGGGCAGCCCTGGAAGAGGCGGAACACGCCCGCGGCAAAGCCATCGCAGCTGGACGTTCCAAAGACCGCTTTTTGGCTATTCTGAGCCACGAATTACGAACACCGTTGACCCCCGTCGTGTTGACTCTTCAACTGCTTCAACGCGAATCTCATTTGTCTGATTCGGTGCGAAAACACTTATCCACCATCCAACACAATCTCGAAGTCGAAGTGCGCCTTATTGATGACCTCTTGGATATTAATCGTATTTCCCAGGGCAAATTTGAGGTCCAACATCAGCCGATCAATCTTCATGAAACTCTAGAAGCAGCTCTCTCAATTTCCGCAGATGACATTCGGACAAAGAAACAACAGCTTGAAGTAAAGTGGGAGGCAAAGCAATATTTCGTCATCGGCGACGGCAGCCGGCTCCAACAGGCTTTTTGGAATATCTTGAAAAATGCTTCAAAATTCACACCGGAGGATGGAAGGATCCATGTCCACTCTTGGAATAGTCCAGGAAAGATCTATATAGAATTTTCCGATTCTGGTATCGGCTTTCCGATCGGATTTGGTGAAAACATCTTCGAAGCCTTTACTCAGGCAGATGAGAATGTAACGCGCAAGTTCGGAGGATTGGGTCTGGGTTTAGCCATTTCTAAAGCTATAATTGCCGCTCATGGCGGTTCCCTGTCTGCGCACAGTGATGGGGTTGGCAAAGGAGCGACGTTTACAGTGATGTTCCCCTTAGAAAATACAGATTCGACTGAGGCTCACCGCACCGTTGCTATTTGAAGGTGTAACAGTTTTCCCCACTACGACCAACTGCAGCATAAGTTCGTGGTGGGTAGTTCGTAGAGGCGCCACCTCATTTGGTTGGACCGCGAGAAAAAGGCCGGTTCATAGTCGCTAGAGCATTTATTAACTACCTAGTGACATGTTGCAGAAAATTGCCAAGAGGTTGCCGGCCTTTTGTCCCAGGCTGTTGCCCTAACCGGTCCGTAAAGCGAGGCGGCAAGAGCAAGGCCATATCTGACGATACGGACTTGCTTTTCCAACAAAGTTTGTGGCAAAAAGAACGGCAAAGTCGAACTCATTTTAAAGGTATTTTTCAAGGTATTTCGCTCTATGGCCCGGTTGTTGCGCCACGCCTGAGCCAAAAAAATCCCTGGGTCCGGCGGTGGCCGGACCACCCGCTTCTATTTTGTTAAAAGTGCCATAACAAAGCGATCTCTGCTCTATGTTCGTCTTATGGTCGGACCCACCTGACATTTTTCCTAAAAAGCGTCCAGAATTCATTATTTTGTAAATGAAGCAGTGGATAGAGTGAAAAGTTCGTGCATAAAGGCGCACACAATCCTTATCCATGCACAAATGACATCAGCTGAGTCCGGCTACTGAGGCGGGGTCAGAATATCCGGTCAATCAGTTGCAGCTCTCCGGGTTCCTGGATTTTTGCATGTGTCTCTGAAATAGATATCCCATTCCACAAACTAGACGCATGCCTCTTTTTTCCACAGGGGTACATTCGTGCAAGATATGTCCACCCGCGAGTAAAATACCTGAGCCAGCTTTCAAATCGATGTCCTGAATTCGCCAATGTGGGGTGGTACTGGCTCTTCTTCGAGGTCCCTCAAAATCGTAGACCTTAGGGAGATATAGCTTGAGTACGCCACCCCTTCCCTGACCATATTTTCTATTGAGACAGATCAGGAGCATACAGTCTGATAAAAGGTGATCAAAATGCGGCTCAATGTACGAGCCTTCAAAATAAACGTAATATCCACATCGGTGATTGGGTTTCAGTGACTCCGCGAGCGGCAGACGAATCAAATCTTCGATTGATCGGCTTCTGTATATTTCCGTTAACAAGGGCGGATTGATGAGTTCAAATCGTCTCTGATTTGCATCTTGTGATACGCTCTCCTGAATATTTTTATGTTCAAACTGAGTTCGCTCAAGAGATTCACTCTCGTGTCGAAGTTGTTCGAACCAGGAACAGTCAGCAAACGTCTCGATCAGTATATAGCCATTTTCTTTTAGCGACTGCATATTTCGTGCTCCTCATGAATATAGTTAAAATCGTAGAAAATGATTATACGATTTTAACTATGTGCCTCACATATTTGCTCTGTCAGTGTTGATTTCTCCGGATACGGGCAATCTGAATATGACATCACGACTGATTCCGTATTAAAAGAGTGCCTCACAAAATCGCATAATTTTCGTGTAAGCTGTAATTTCCTTATCAATTAGTATTTCTAGTTTATTTGTTAATGTTCGGATGCTATTTATTTGATTACTAAAACTAGTCCTAAGCATCTGAAGAAGCCATTGCTCCCAATTTGAAATGAGTTCTTGGATTTCGACTTCAAGACAATTTTGTGGGAATAATTTTTTTAGAACAGCAAGTGTATAATAATGGTAAGTTGCGGATTCATTGACCCATTCTTTGAAAAAGAACTGAACGAGCCGATTTCTATTGGGAAGGTGATCGATGGTTCGAAACATGCGATGGAGTCTAAAGAGAGCCTTGACTCCCGTGTATTGATTTTCTGAACAATCCGGAGCTATTAAAAATCTAGTGAGCGCGCTCATGAGTCTCTCCGCTAAAATCTGCCGTCTGTCAATGTTTCCAATTGCGTCCGCTAACTGTTTCCAAAATCGGTCCTCGAAAATAAAAAATTCAAAGTGTGTTTGTTGCCAGCCATTTTCGATATTACGGAAATCAGCCCATCCATGATACGGAATTGGGTAGAAGGCAGGAATGCAACTATCACTGATAAAAATGCTTGTCCCTTCAGCATTCAAACCGATCGGATTGACAAAGTGCGTAGTTCCTATAGCAGAATGGCAAGGTTGTACCATTTCCTTGGTTCCTAAGAGTGCCGAACGGTAATGGCAGGCGGCAGGAGCAACATTAATAGAGAGACATCGTTCTTCTTGAATGCTTTGCTTCAGAAGGCTAATTGCCTGTGCTCTGTTTGAAAATTCTTCGTTGACAAATGAAACATCATATTTCTGACAGAAACTAAATAACGATTCGAAAATATCTGTCGAAAGTGTAAATAGAATCCCTTCCTGTGTCTGATATTCTTGATAGGAAAGAAGAAATCCGTTTCCTATAAAAAAGATCTCTTCCTCTTCAAGATCGAGTCCGCGATAATGACAATAATTTCGGAAACAACCTAAACCACAGTGAAAGCCGACTTTCGTACGATATTGCGATTTATAAATCATGTTGGACTGCCGACTTGGAATGTAGCATTTTTTTTAAATGTTTCAATACGCGTCATAATATATTTGCTTGCTCAAGTTGTCCCAAAAAAATTCAAATTAAAATATTCGTATAAATGATCATTTTTTAATGATTAATAAATACAGCGTTGTGATATTCAGTTTACAATCTGTTCTTTGGTGGCGTTCAAAATCCGTTGCATTCGATTTATCGATGAATTAATGATTACCAATGGATAGTTTTAATCTCAAAAAAGATCATCCGATCAGATTGGGGGTCTATGTGGATGTTCAAAACATCTACTATACGGTGATGCAGCAGTACAACGCCCATTTTAACTACAAGAGATTTTTGGATGTCGTCAGGATTGGTGGGAGAATCACAAAGGCTGTCGCCTATGCAACAAATAAAAACGATAAAGATCAACGTCGCTTTCAGGGATTATTAGCTAGCTATGGATTTCGAGTCCAATTAACTAGCTACGATGCGCAGGCAAGCGGTCGAGTCGACATGAGACGGGGAATGAGATCGGATATTCTTCAAGATGGTGAGCGCTTGGACCGCATGATATTGGCTACCGGAGATGGAGACTTTGAGGACTTGATCCGCCATGTGAAGAGAATCCATCGGGTGCCTATCGATCTTTATGGCGTTCCCGGGCTCACTGCAAAAAATTTAATTACTGCCGTGGATCAATATTTTCCCATCGACGCTTCGTTGCTATTGGGGATTCCTGCGAGATGGTAGAATGAGGACGGTTTTTCACATTATTCCGAACTTAATTGTTGGTGGAGCGCAGAGCTATTTGAAGACTCTTATTGACGGAGCAGTTCGATGGAATCATCGAATTTTGATCTTGGAGGATCGGGTTGGGGCGGAGTGGGAAGGTTATTCGATGGATCTTATTGGTGTGAGTCAATTGATGAGACTTTGTAAAGGATCCAGCCTACTCAATGCACCATTTCATTTTCATTGGTATCCACCCTTCCGATTTGAAATTCCAGAATGCAAGAGGGCAAAAAGTATTGTGACCATTCAAGAGAACGAACACTGTCTCATCCGAAACGCGGATACTTACGTCACCTCTACGTCTGCCGGACGCCAGTATGTGCCATCCCACTCCAAGGGACTTGTCATTAAACCAGCTAGCGATCCGCAGAGATGGGGCAATCGCTTCCTGAAACGGGAAAAAGGGTGCCTCGTCAGGCACAGTACTCTCTACCCTCATAAACTATCAGAGGACATCATGCGGAACATTTGTTCGTATGATTTTAGCAGATATCGGTGGAGAATTATTGGAGTCGGAGATTTGGATTATCAACTGCATCTCCAGCGTCGGTATCTTCTGACCGACCGCATCACGCTAGGTGGCAGTGCCGATATTTGTGCGGAATTAAATCGTGCTTGGCTTTATGTTTATCATACACCGAGCAAAGGCGAACATTATGGATTGTGTTTTCAGGAGGCACTGGCTTGCGGCATACCAGTGGTAACTAATGATCAAATCGGTGCCGTTGAACAAGTCCGACAAGGAGAGACCGGGTTTATCTGTTCTAATTATTCTGAAATGAAGACGAAAGTTGATGCACTTTATAGTGATGATTCCCTCTACCACGCGCTTTTAAACAATCTTCGAAATCATCATTTGAAGAAACAGTGGAATGCTTTCCTCACCGCTTATGAACAATTGTGGGACTGTTAACAAAACAGAAGTAGATGGTCCGGCCGCCGGCGGACCAGGGCCTTGTCAGCCAGAGAAGGCGCCGAAGCTAGGAAATATCCGCTGCGATATTGACTGGGCGCAATCTGGCTGGAAAAGAGTGGCCCCTCTACGAACCACCAACCACGAACTGATCTTCAATTGGTCGTGTATCTGTGTGGATACACTCTCGTCTTCGGCCTCACACCGCAATCTCTCCCGCCTACTCCTATTTTGTTAACAGTCCCATATGCTTCTGAATACCCATGCACTGGAATGTCTTTTTGATTTGATTTATAAAATTGGTGATTCTTCTATGAAAACGGAGTTACTGGTTGCGGGCGCCGACCACGGAGCAGCCATAGAAGGGACGAGCCGTTATCGGTTTGGTCAAACACTTTCAATTTTAAAAATATCCGCATCCCGTTATTCGCCTGTGAATAAACTCTGTCGAAAATTAGGAATCAACGCAGCATTTTTAAATGTCGGATGTGCTGAGAGACGCCAACATCCGCAGATTAACGATTCGTACTACTTTGGGAAGGGCACCTCTCATATCTGTGAAACCGCGGCGATGGAACGCTCGATGCTCATTCCTATTTTCGAAGCGGCGGATAACTATCTCAAAGGAGTTCCGGCACGCCAACTGTGTTTAGGAGAAGTAGGAGTTGGAAATACATTGGCCTCCTCGGCAATAGTGTCTCTTCTTTGTAACAAGAAAGTGTACGAAGTTACCGGTACGGGAAGCGGCATTTCTTCGGAGGCTCTGGGAAAAAAAATTGCACTCATAGAGTGTGCAATTACTCGACACAAAAACCAGTTCTCGGAGGGCGATGATCCATTGAACATATTGTCATCGTTAGGTGGCTTTGAAATTGCCTGGAATGTAGGCATCATCCTTGCCGCTAAAAAATACGGCAAGCTTATTTTGCTGGATGGATTTATTACGGGAAGTGCGGCTCTGATTGCAGCTACTTATAGAAATGACGCGGTTCACAATCTTGTAGCAACACATGTTTCTCGCGAACCAGGCCACAGATATCTTCTCGAGGCGCTCTGCCTTCAACCTTTTCTTAACTTGAATATGGCCTTGGGGCAGGGATTTGGAGCCGTTTTAGGCTACGCGTTTATTTTACACGCTTCGAAATTATTAAAAGATGATGATGATTTTTGATTTCGACGGTACTTTGTTTAATACATTACCCGTGTATTTCGAAATCCGAAAAAATCGGATTTCTTCTAAGAAGGATATTCTGATTTGGCATGAGCGGTTTATTAGCAGACAGCGCAAGTATTTAGAAGAATATGCGGACGAGTGGAAATCTTTTTTCGAAAAGTGTCCTGCCCAACAAATCTATATTATCAGTGAATCTTCTGATCAGGTGCTGACCCTTTATCTGAATACGTTTGTGCTGAAATCATATATTGCTGGATTCTTCGGACATCGATTAGCTCGAGATGGTTCGAGACGTCGTACAATAGAAGAGCTGTTATTTCTTGGAGAGCCGGTATGGCTCATTTCAGACAACCCATTCGATCTCCTTCTGCGATTAGAATTATTGAACATCGTCGATGCCCGGAAGTTCCACTCAGGTGGAATTTCCGTATTCCGACAAGAAATCGTCAATTTGGAAAAAACCATTTTTGGGAACTGAGCGGTAATCTTTGTTCAGCCACCAGAGCAGCGAACGTTTTGGCATAGTCGTGCATTTTGGATTCAGCCGCATCGTGAAAAACATGGAGGCACGCCAAATCAAGTGCATTGGTTAGCACTACGTTTCGACCCAGCATTTGTTGGCGATAGGCAAACTCAAGATCTTCAAATCCCATGGTTTCCATTTCTATGAACCGATTTTGCAGTGCTATTTCTTTATCGACCAGCATATTTCTTCCTATAGCACCTAACCAATTGTCATCTTTGATCATTTTCCTTTTGGCTTGCTCAGAAGAGCATGTTTGATACCTGCCGATCCGTCGACTGTAATTGTCCCGTTTTCCAACCGTTCTAACGAGTTTCTCCCAAGGAGTACGGATATATAGTTGGAGAAATTCTTTTGGTCTTTTAAATGCGTGATAGGTGAGCCCTGCAAGGACTGTCGGATGCTGGCTTTGGATTGCTGAAACCAGCATTTCGAGATAGTATGGGCTAATCGCTATATCATCATCTACAAAAAGTAAATACTTGCTCTTTGAAATTTCCAGAATTCCATTGCGAACCGATCCGATTCGAAATGGCTTTCTGTAGGTAAATGGTCTCAGGATGTAACGATTCTCCAATGTTCGGGGCCATGTTGCGCCTTCTTCGGAAAACAAAATAATTTCAAAGGGTCCAATACAAGTCTGTCGAATCAGAGCCTCCCAGAGGATTTCAAGATGATCCCGTTTGGATGTTTGTGTGATCACTCCGATTGAAAGCAGTCTAAACATAGACGAATCTATTAGGCAAGGCGTACGCTGGAACGAGGGGTTTGATTTTCTCAAAGGACTGTCGATGCAGTGATTGGTATTTCATGGGAATACTGCAAATGATTTCCGATGTGTCATTGATATTTTTTTCCAAACGAATCTGAATGTCCTCTACTTGGAGTGTGTTTTGGATAAGCTCTTTCAGCCACGCCAGATCAATTTTGTTTCCATTTTTAAAAACCACTGTGTCGAGGCGTCCTTTGACGATTAAATTTTGACCGTGATACTCTCCTTGATCACCCGTTGGCACTCGGATGCCTTCGGGCGTTACGATTACAATCTCCCCTCGGTTCTCGGAAAATATTATGGTATGCCCATTCAAAACGCTCCCACAATTGAACGGGTTGTCCGAATTAACGTTTTGGTTAGTAGAAATGACTCCCGTTTGGGTGGTGCCGTAATAACAAGAAAGGGCGATACCTCGGTTCTCAAAAAAATGGATCACGTCTTTGTCTAAAGGCGAACCGGCATAGGCGATTCTTTTTAAAAAATGAATCCGTTTATTTCCTCTTTTTATCCATCTTGCAAAGAGTCTGATTTGGTTGGGAACCGCAAAAATCACCTCGGGTTTCAACCGGAAAATGATCGGGCCTAACTCGATGGGTGGGTGTCCAATATTGAGGTAGACATGTTTCGAAAGACGCCGATTAGTTAAAAGTGCGGGGATCAGACCAAAAGAATGATTCGGCGTGACCAGGATGAAAATTTTTTTCGAACGGAGGAAGGCAGAGCGATTTTCCAATTGGAGAATTTCATGTAGAATGGAGCTTTTGGTTCTCTGGCAAAAGGATTGGCTCCCTTTCGTTACGCCCGATGACAACATGCCGAGAAAGCTTGTTTGCAATACTGCCAAATCCAGCTGATTATAAAAATTCGTGAGCCGTAAGGAATTTGAGGGAAGATGCAGAATACGACCGACAACTCGTTTGTCGGTTTTTTTTTGAATAGTGATATCGCCTGGCGCAAAGATGGTTCGTTCTGGATCACATGCGTTTTCTTCCATGTCTATCAAGTTTTGCATAGCCGAGAGACTGTTTCCGCTAGATATTCGACGTTATCTACGAGCTTAATACTCAATAAATCATCGGTAATTTCAATTCCGAAGAGGGATTCCATATCGATTAGAATTTCGAGCGAATGCATCGAATCGATTCCAAGATACGATATGAGACCGCCTTGTATCGGTAGCTGGGTCATATCCACCCGATCACTGTAATTAGCTGAAATATAATCGACAATTTTTTTAATAATATCCTTGTTGTTTCTCATAAATTTGTGGTGTGGTTGTCAGTGACTTCCGCTTTGATACCGTTTGAGGCCCAAGCGCCAGATCACTGTGCTCAATAAATAAATGGCTATAAGGACTAGTGAAAAAGGTAGAATACTATAACGCTCTCCCGATAGAATTTCGGCTGGAACATTAGCCATAAGAAAAAGAGGAAAAATCCAATAAAGGAGATTTCTTATCATGGGCGGATAAACAGCAGCAGGCTTACTTCCTAACTCCATTGCCCATGCTAAGAGATCTCTAAGTTCATCAATGCGACCCCACCAAAAAGCTAATGACATCAGTAAAAATAAGACGACCGATAAGAAGCAAAAACCAAGCGTCAAGGCGAAAATAAAATGCACAATTTGCCAGACGGAAAGTGACGAAGAATGGGCTGCAATTAATCCGACTCCAAAGATTCCGCTGACTAGGCTACCAAAATCAATATCGCGCAATACCAACAATGCACGAATCGAAATGGGTCGTAAAAGATAGGAATCCAGTTCTCCATGAACAATGAGTTTGGGGAGTTCTGAAATGCTATGAAATGCAAATGCAATGTAAGCAGATTCGACTATAATATAGGAGCCGACGAGAAGCATGGCTCGAGATTTATCCCAAGTGCCCAAAACTTCTATTTTATCGAAAACAATGTCATAGAAATAAAATAAAATAAAAGCTCCGAATATATTGATGATTAAACCAATGAAGAAGTCTGCTCGATAAGCCAGGGCTTTGAAATAATTTAGCTTGATATAACATGTGTACAACCGCAGGTATACGGAGAGTCTATCCACCAAATGCTTCATATCGTTTTATTCCGGAATTCCAGATCCAAAGGTAAAGCCCATATAACAATGCGATCCACAATACTAAAATGATGGGGGTCTTCCATCCGATAAGAGATGGGACAAGACATGCATGAGCGGGGATAAAGCCCAGAAATTGAAACGGAAGCCATTCAAATGCACTTTGAACTGCTGGAGGGAGAAGTGTGAATGGGAACCATAAGCCCGCGAGGATTCGAACGGCGATTTCTTTCATGACGAATAAAAAATCGCTTTTTTGAAACCAAAATGAGAGCAGCCCAATATTAAAGTCCATGAGGAAATGTAGAATTAAACCGCCCAACGTATAGACAAGGAATAGAATGATACCTAGAGGCGAAATGTTAAATCCGGAACTGGTTTTCGTCCAAAAAAGGATGCCGCAGACAACAAATGGAAGAAAGCTTGCAAGTAAAAAGGCAAGCCTATCTCCAAATAACTTCCAAAACACGAGGTCGAGGAATCGATAGGGTAGGAGAAGAAAATGATTGAGGCTTCCATCTTGAATGTGGTCTGACACCATTACATTATGAGGTTGCGAGAGCTCATAGCTCAGGTTTGCCAAAATTAGGTATCCAAAAAAGCTCTCAAGGGTATAGCCTGAAATGTCAGTCTGTCCTGAGAAAGCGGTCTTCCAAAAGAAAAATTGGGCTATAAGGGAAAGCGAAACGGCAACGAAGCGCATGAAAAATGCACTGCGGTAGATTAAGCTAGCTCCGATCGAAATCGTAACGATTGTGGTGATTTTGGATATTATGCTTCTCATAGTGTTTCTTAACTATTGCTTCCAAAGAAACCGGTTTGATTTCTAATTCTAGGTTTGTGTGACCATGAAAAAAACTCATTGCCCGAGGAGCGGGTAGGAGGAACTCCGTAAATTCAAGGTTTTCGTCGACAATTTGTTCATGAAACTGTAATTTGTATTGTGCCGAGTCGTCGGAGCGAATTCTGACAATTCGATAATCCTTATATTCCTCTTGGATTCGGATGAGAGGTTCGTCGACGACTGGTCTGCCTTCGACTAGGATGATGAGCCTTTTGCACAAATCGGTGATGTCTTCGAAATAGTGACTGGTTAAAATAATGGTTGCCCGTGATGTAGCTTGGTAATTGATCAGAAATTTTCTGATTTGCCGGCGGGAAACGAAGTCTAATCCGATGGTCGGCTCATCGAGGAATATGATGCGAGGGCAATGGAGAAGAGAGAGCAAAATCTCGAGTTTCATTCGTTCTCCCAGCGATAGATTGCGGACGGGTATGGTTAAAAATGAGGCTACGTCCAGCATAGCGGATAGTTGTTGAATGCGCTTTTTAAAATCGTGATTGTCGATTTCATAGATTGCCTGGTGGATCAAAAAACTGTCACGAGCTGGAAGATCCCACCAGAGGTTGCTTTTTTGAGCATTGATAAAGGCTATACGTTGAAGGAATTTTCGTTTTTTTTCGTAAGGCACAAAACCATCGATATCCACTGTTCCACTTGAAGGAAACAGAATGCCCGAAAGTATCTTCAAAGTGGTGGTTTTCCCAGCCCCATTAGGGCCAATCAAACCGACAAATTCACCCTCGCCGATTGTAAAGGAAATCTCCTTAACAGCTTCAATTTTTTCGTACTCTCTATACACAAGGGATCGGAGTGAGTGAATCAATCCCGTAGGTCGCCTGAAAATCTTATAATGTTTGGTGAGTGATTGAACCCGAATCATAAATTTTCAAGCAATGTTAGCCATTGAGCTGTAGTAGTGAGGAAATTGTAAGTTGACGAGGCTTTCAGTCGCGTAGCCTGCTGGAGCTCCTTCCGAAAGGGTTCGCGGAGTTCCAAAAATTCGAGCATTTTGTCGCCCAATCTTCTGACATCAGGGTAGTAAATAAAGGGCTCTGTTTCTTTGCCCGACACTTGACATTCGTACGCGACGGTAGAAGCAATTTCTCTGAGCCCACCAGTGTGGCTTACAATTGGAAGTGCACCATACATGATTGCTTCCAGTGCAACATAGCCAAAGGGCTCATTCAAAGATGGGACGAGGGCGTATCTTGCACTTTGGAAGACCTGGGAAATTTGTGTCCATGGGATGGCTCCCCAAAATGAAAGATTTTGAGTTAGGTCATAATTCTGAGCGGTAAGTTCAGCAGTTGCCCTCACAGGACCGTCACCGATGAGCTTTAATTGGCAATGAGGTTGCGCCTTGCAAACGTTTCGAAAAGCCTCGATCAATGTAAGGACACCTTTTTCCGGAACCATTCTTCCAACAAAAATAAAATCCGTCGAGGGAAGCGAAATGGGCTCCTGAGCCCATTGTTGAAATCCCCAACCGTAATTAATGTGTGTTGTTTTTTGGCCATATCCCATGGCTTCCATCCTCAGCTGCATGTACTGGCTTCCGACGACGAGACGATCGCTTTCCAGGAAATAACGATTTTCCAGTCGGATCATGGATGTGAGCTCGCCATTCCATAATCCGTTAATATCGGAAAACACTTGATTTACCATTGTAATCAGAGGAACACCAAAATGCAAAGCACACCCTTTGGCTTCTGGGAAGCAAAGGCTGTCAGCTAAAATAACAAAATCCGGAGCCTGTACCTGGGAAACAACCTGTCTGGATTTTTTTAAGAATTGGAAATGTCTTTTGAGACCTCGATCAGACTCCATAGATTCGTCCTGGTAAACACCGGAAGCAGGAATTCGATAGATCACAACGCCGTTTGCCTGCCGCTTGTAACTTTCTTCATTACAAATTGTCATGAGCTGTACATGAACTCCCAGTGTACTGAGCCCATTGACGAGATTCACAGTAAATGGTGTGGCGCCACCCCAAAAGTATGGTGGATACTCTTGAGAGAAAACAACGATATTTTTCATTAGCATCGATACCTAAAATCCGGTTTAAAAATGTACTGGGTCGCTATTGGAAAAAATTGACAACACGTCGTATCATCGGATTGGGAAGTTAGATAAACTATCGGTTTTGGGTTCATTTAAACGGTCTCAGAACAAATCATTTTATAGAGTTCTTCTTGGGGAATCTCTTCAGCCCATTCGCTGGTTGGAATCTTTGGCGGGCATGTGTTTACTTTTCTGTAATCGAGTACGAAAAAGTCATCTTCTTCGAAACAGAATTTTCGTTCCTCTTCACTCACCAATATCTCATGCAGTTTTTCTCCAGCGCAAAGGCCGTTCATTAGAAATTCTTTTTTTCCCGTTAGAAGCTGCAGAATCTTTATGATTTTTGCCTGTTTCATCTTTGGAATATAAATGAGCCCATTTTTTCCGGAAATAAGGACCTGAATAACGCGCGTTGCCGCGGTCTTTACTGTGAAGAAGAAGCGAGAGACGCCGAGAGCGGAAATGCTAATATTTCGGTTTGGATTATTTTTCCAGATTGGGACAAGGCTACCCTTTGAATCAATCATGTTTCCAAATCTGATGCAATAGGCTTGTCCACTGATGGTTTGGCTGGCCTCTAGAACGAGGTGCTCCATGAGATATTTACTAGCACCGTAAACGCTAGCAGGTGAGGCGGCTTTATCTGTTGAAACTCCAATGATTTTTCCGATCCTGTTTTGTATGGCAGCCTCCAAGAAAGCCCGCGTGCCACAGATATTATTCAAAATCGCTTGAAGGGGCTGCCTTTGACACCGAAGAATATCTTTCATTGCGGCAGCATGAATTGCAATAGTACATCCCTGGAGAGCCCGTGTTAATTCCTGACAATCGCGAACGTCGCCAATCATATATTGGATATTTCGGTCTCCAATCTCTTGTTGCATTTCAAACTGGCGTTCCTCGCTTCGCGAATAAATTACGACTTGATTAGAGGGGGAGAGGATGCGTGCTAGCATTCTACCAAGAGAGCCGGCTCCACCAGTAATGAAAATTTTTTCACCTTCAAGCGAGCACATAGTCCATTATTTTTTTTTCACCCATCCGAAATAGAATATCTACAATGGATGTATTTGGATAATGCGGATCGACTAAAAGCAGCTTTTGTGGAAAAGCATGCATGATGATATTGATTCCCTGATCTTCAAATAGCCGATGATCTAAATATCGGTGTCCTCCCATGCCAGAAATGTAGGATGTAGCTCCCACTTTCTTGCAGATGTCGACGAGAAGCCCGCTTTTCCTTCCGGTTGCTTCCAGAGACGATGCTAAAATCAAGTCCGTTCGGATACCGATGAGCTGACGAATACAAGCGATAACAGCCATATTGAGATCTATTAATTTTTCCCATGGCTGCAAGATGATGTTCTCAACGAGCCCAATGTATGCTGCGAAAAAGGAGGCGTTTCGATAGTTTGCTTTCAATAGGTTCAAATATCTGTGCTGCCAGAATACCGCCGAAGCAATTTCAATTTCGCGGAATTCCTTCCAAGTATGGTGTTTCATTTTCACTGGCACTGTTTGCCAATAAGTCGAACCAGAACGACTCAAAAACCGATTTCTGTTTTGATAATTGTTTTTAGTAAATTGCACGCAGTCTAAGATGACGAATAAATCACATTCGATCATTTTGCAGAAAAATCCGAGCCATGGCATATGTTCAGGCTGATGAATGGCAATTTGTGTGCTCACCAGATAAATTAGATCACTCTTCGATACGTTTTCAGTGCTTCAGCGTAATGACAACCTGATTCAATTCCTCTGTAGCGGGCCCAATTTTTAATGCCTTCTAAGGAGAAACAATTGTCAATACGCCGGGATTGGCTTGGGAAGAAAGTTGAAAAACAATCCAACTTCTTTTGTATATCGGTTTCAGTAAGGTTGACATAGACATCCGGCTTGAAATCAGTGTGAGGGCCTAAAGAATGAATGTAACTTGGGTTTTCCATGACATACATCTCAGGGGGACAAAACATTGAATTAGGTCGGGTAGCTGCAATCACCGCATCATGGACAATGGTATGATCATGATGAAAGGAAGATCCTTGAAAAATTAGTTGGTCTGGCTTGATATGACTCACGATATCCTCGACTTGCGTTACAACGAGTTTCTTAGGGATCGTATCCAGCTCGGTGTCGCAATCCATTGGAAGGTTTCCGCTTTTCCCCTGGTGCCAAATTCCGGAAAAATAATGAACATAGTTCGAGTATTCATTCAGGCGATCTGTGCGACTGACGAATCCACATTGACGCATTTGAATATTGGAACATGTCAGAAGTAAAAAATGATATTCAAAAGAAGACCGATTTTTATCCAGATATCCCGCGATGCTAAGAAGAGAGTCATCGCTATGAGCCTCAACTATGAGTATCTTCCGTTTTTTCGAAGTCATTGATGCAATATTCCGTATTCAGTGGTACTAGGTCCGTTATGGATCCTGGGGGTCGAGTTAGTCCAGATGTCAGTACAGCGTTGATAATATCAATAAATTTAAAAAGAATAATTTTTAAACGGTCGACAGGCATATTAAAATGAGGATACAAAATAAATTTATTCTCAGATCGATAAACCAGTATTCCCTCAGATTTCAACCTTGCTTCGCATAATGCTGCTATTAATACTGGCTTATCTGTGATAATTGTAATAATGAGGGAGCATCCTCTGGGATGAAAGCGGATTGAAGCGTTCGCGTGCACGGCGGCAGCATGTTTAAATATTGTTGAGATGTTAGATGAAGTGGAGTGTAGGGTGCAGAGTGTTTTTAACACCGAGCAACTGTTTGAAATAATAAATGGATTGTACGAAAATCCCGTACAACGTTTATTGACCTCATCAGTCAGGTCGCTATTATAAATGCGTTCGTGTATTGCGGTAAAAGAAAACGGGAGGCCATTCGACAGTGCCTTGGCACCCACGACTATATCGACGTGGATAGCGAGCTGGTTTACAAACCAGATTTGATCGCAACGAAAACCACTTCGCATTTCATCAAACACCAGAAACACTCCAAATCGGTCACACAGTGACCTGAGTTGCATCCAATACCAGTTTGGGACCTTGATAAAATAGTCACAAAAATTTGGATCGATGACAATACAGCTATATTGGGAAGTAGCGAGACGATCGGTAATTTCGCAAATACTCTGCTCATAGGTAAAAGGAGGAGCATTAATCAGTGCATCCTCTGTACTGTGGGGCAGGGAGAGGGGATCGTTATCAAGGTCTTTCAACGCCGATGTAGAACCGTGATAACAACCCCTGTATTTGAGAGCCCGTGACTTTCCCGTACATAATTGGCTGTAATGAATAGCGTGTTCAACCGCCAATGAGCCTGATGTATCTAACAGGAAAGCTGTGAATGATTGATGGAGCGTTTGTTGAAGACTAAATTTAAACTTCTCAATATCGGTGTCATCCTGAAAATAATGCGGTTGGTTGTAGGATGTCGTATAGTGGAAACCCAAGGAATTATATTGATCAAATAAAACTGTATAGACATTCGAATTTATTTGTATCTCGTGTTCTCCGATGGGTTTGGAAATAATATAATTATTAATATGCACGTAAATAACTTGTCGCGGAAGTATCTAGTTAGTGTGATGCTCTGAATAAAATTGTATATTGTTTTGAATATTTTATAAGTACAGTCGATGTATTTAGCGATTAAAATGATATAAGTCTATTGATGAAACGTTCTAAAAGTATCGTTTATATCAACTCTGTATTAGCAGAATGAGCGTTACAAAATATTCGTAAGAAGCCATGCAGACCAATGCCTCGTGGCCTGCAGAGTCCAATGGGTTTTGACGCTGAATTATTCACTTCAATGAGCATATTAGTCCCGTTAGAAAGACCTGGTGGAACAACTGATCCGTTAGCACCTGCTGTAGCTGTAGAAGGTGGTAGAACATGCAAGGTGGCAGGGCGAACTATAGACTGTCCTGTAACAGCGCTCTTGTCAACTGAGCCTAGGGGAGTGTTAGGAATAGAAGAAGAATCAACCAGTACACGACTAGAAGCGACCCGTTGGGGTAAGAAAATAGAGTGCGCGACGTAGGTAACTGAAGATATGGGCATCCCTAATGGAGGGTCACTGAATGTAGTGTGAGATTCTTCGCCTGTGGGAGACGAATCTAACATTGTGTCACGCTCGAAAGTGAAATGCGAAGGATGCGATAAGGAATAATGAGATATTGAATACATGAGAATGGTGGTTAATATGAATCGTACATGGAGCTTCTACAATAGAAAGAATGATCTAATAAATCTTACCCGAGTAATTGTTAATGGAACTCGCTGCAATGTAGTTTGTAAAGCGGTGGCTGTCAATGGATAAAATCACAGGAGCGACAGAAAGAGGAGGCAAAGGATAACATAGCGTGTTTTCGCTTTGTTTACACTTATGTTGCTATGTTATGTGTAAAATAAAAGTAATCACTCATACTAATAATATTGAAGTCGCATATGTAACGAAAGCGGATGGTTTGTTATGAAAATAATACTTGGGATCTCTGAGTGACAAAAACAATGCAGTACGGGTATCGGGGTGTTAACGTGTGCCAAGAGCCGTGTCTGGAATGTTGTGTATAGGATCGGATCAGTGTTTAGTTATTGTTTAAATCTCTCGCCAAAAGATATGGCAAATTGGCGGGATGCTGCTGGGCATGTAAATGGGGCAATTCTCCATTTGAGCATGGTATTTCGTAAGGCCAAATATTTGTCACGCAGATCATTTGGATTCGTTTAAACGATCAGATCAAGAAACGGATTCATGGCAGATCATTTGCATCCACAACGTCGAGGAGGAGTGTCCACCGAGAATATCGCATTGGACCTTTGGTCGGTAGAAATTGGCGGCAATTTTAGAGGCAACGGCAACATTAGATCCAATGAACTGCAAATCAGATGCATGCATATTGAAACAATTAGTGGAAAGAATGATGCGAGCGTCCGGTGCCGCGCAATCGAGGGCATTTTGAAGGAGCTGGGCGAAAACACGTGAGAGCGTTCGCAGAGCTACTGAAAGCCAGCAGCCCAGATCTGTTACCGGTCACGGAAAGTGAAGGCAATCTTATCTGCCCTCACTTTTAACGTGCAATGTCGCGGCCTCGTATTCCTATGCCGGAATTTGCGGCCTTTCTCAGGCAAGCCGGGGAGGATGCGGTTCTTGGCGATTGAGATGCACGCGATTGACAAAATCATGATTTTCTCGATACTTCCACTAATAACTCTCGGCTAGGCTGACAGAGCATTAAATTATGGAATATCTGATTTTAATTGTATTCGGTATTTTTGCAGGTATTACATCCAGCCTTTTTGGTTTTGGAGGGGGATTTATTGTTGTGCCCTTAATATTTCGCCTCGTTGCCGGTTCGAAGTACAGTATGCAGGTCGCAATTGCGACCTCCGTGTGTATTATGGTGGTTAATTGTCTCTCATCGATTTATAGGCACTCAAAAAAGGGGAATATACTGTGGGAGTATGTATTTCCGATTATCTACTACGTTTCAGTCGGGGCTCTTTTAGGGGCTATTATAGCGAGCAAATTAAGTGGTACAGTCGTCCGGGTGCTATTCATTGCCTATATGGCATATGTAATTTATAACTGCCTGTTCAAAAAACATTTTATTAACCAGTTAAAAGAGACAACAATGCTCACAAAAACGCAATCGGCCCTTTCCGGAACTGTCATAGGGATCATTGCTGCAGCTCTGGGAGTTGGAGGGAGTATTCTGACAGTTCCTTTAATGCGAAAAATGGGCCTTACAATGAAACATGCTGTTGCTCTTGCGAATCCATTAAGCCTGCCTGTCGCAATTGTAGGATCGCTGACTTATGCGATGGCGGGGATCATGGCGCATGTGCACCTGGGAAAACTCTATGTTGGATTTATTTATTTACCCGCAGTCCTGATCTTTGGTGTATGCGGATTTATTGGCGTTCCAATTGGCGCAAAATTAGCAGGAGTTATTCCGGATAAAATACATGCTAAAGTGTATGTATTGCTTCTGTTTTTAACACTGACCGCCATGATAATTGAATAGCCCTCGGATTCGGCGTTTTGTTGATCGAGACGACGAACTAGTCGCTTGAGATCCTCTGTGGACATTTGGGAAAATGCTGCATCGGCTTCCAGGTTCCACAGCAATAAACAGCAATTCCCTGTGCTGAATCAGCTTAAATAAAGACGACTTGTAGCCAGTGACTCAAGAAAATCAAGTTTTCTACTGCGGTTGGCAAGTATCTACTAGAATTGGCTCTGAGTTTTCCACGTGGGAAAAAATCAGCATTTGAGTCTTATTAAGAGTATATAATGACTATAATATCATGAAAATATATGTAGTGATAGCAGTATTAATTGGGACCCTGAGTTCTCAAATAATCTGAAAAAGAACTGCTGGTGGTGAAATAGTGCCAGAAGAGCGGACACACGAGGGATGGTCGGAAATCGAGTGACTTTGTATGGAAGGGAAGCAAAGTGTGCATTGTTCCCATTCGTTAAAAAATCGGTGGATTATCTGAGCGATCCGGATTTTGTTACCGGATGATTTCCCTTGGGACCAATTTATTTGCAGAACTTTCCCCAAATTGTTTTGGTTTGTTAACTGGGCCGAATGCGCGGGTCTATCTCGACGTAGTGGACGGCTATTGAACGGGAGATGCAGGGGACATGCTGGAACGAGCGGAAGTGTTAGGGATAATCGATCAGGTTTTGGCGTCTGGCGCGGAGTTGCAGATGGAACCGGATGAAGAAACGGCGCAGCCTTCTGCGCGAGTGCTGCGCCGATTGATCGATGCAGGCTGGATCGAGAAAGAAAAACGTTCGGATTACCGCGAAATTCTGTATCTCGAACCCGCGACACAGACATTGATGGAAGCGTTGCGCGCCATCATCAACCAGTCAATCGCCTCCTCCACAGGCAAGCTCTGGCTATTTCTTACCGTTGAAGTTGAATGTGGTCATTTTTGCAGTCATAGTACGACTTCAATACGTAATATACTACGACCTCAAATACTTACAAGAACACCTATTTCTCTCTACTTGTCCGCGACACCAGGGACACGCTTGAATGTTTGTAGAAGCTGATAAATAGAGAAGAAAAGTGTTTTTCTAGAGAAGAAAAAGTGGCGCAGCCGTAGGGATTCGAACCCCAAACCTTCTGATCCGTAGTCAGATGCTCTATCCAGTTGAGCTACGGCTGCTCATGGCTCACTTCGGGGGCCAGTGGAAGGGATTCAGTCTAGAAATCCAAGCGTTTTGGGCAAGCGAAATTGTTGAATTGATTACGTTATTCATGGCGAAGAGCCTTCACTGGGTCCAAACGAGCTGCAAACCAAGCTGGAATCAACGCAGCCAGAGAACAGATGATAAATGCGCTAATGCAGATAGTAAAAACATCGGAGGGAATTACTTCAGCGGGAATTTCTGAAAACTGGTAGACGTCTTTTGGGAATATCTGAATTCCAAGTACCGATGCTAGCCAATGGCTGACTTCATTTCGATAGTGTACCAGCCATATTCCCAAGCCTAGACCGCTCAGAGTACCAAAGACGCCAACTACCATTCCTTGTGCCACGAAAACTCCAATAATTTGCCAAATTTGCGCTCCCAATGCCTTAAGGATACCAATTTCGCGCGTTTTTTGTACGGTGACGGTAATGAGGGTGTTCATAATCCCAAATGCAGCTACTAAAATAATAAACATTAGAAGAAAAAACATCACGTTCCGTTCCATGTGAATGGCATCAAAAAGGGATTTATTGCGATCAATCCAAGTGTCTGCGGACAATTCAGGCGGCAGAATCCCAAATAATTCTCGTTTGACTGTGGGGGCCATGTAAGGATCAGATGTTTTAATCGCCAAGCCATGAACGCGATCACCTAGGTCGTAAAGTTCCTGTCCGATATAGAGCGGAACAAGAAAAAACTGACTGTCATATAGATAGCGGCCTGTTTGAAAGATGCCAGTGACGGTCAGGGTCTTTGGGAGGGTGAGTTGTCTCAAATTGCTGAGATCAGCCTCCTTCGTAGGGTGCCTTTCGAGCCGATCCAGCTCAGAGAGGATGCCGCTCAAATTGCCCGGTGAATAGACGGTGATTTTGTCGCCGACATTGATCCCGAGGATTCGGGCAAGCTCAATTCCTAGAATAGCATTATCACTGTTAAGGTCAAACTTACCCTCAATGAGAAGCTTGCGTACATCAGTGACTTTTAGTTCGAGATCTGGATCAATTCCGCGGATATAAGGGGCAAGCCGTTGATGATTGAATTCCAGAATAACCGGTCCTTGGACATATGGAGCAACACCAATAACAGATTTCAGCGATTGCGTTTGCTGCATGACCTCTCGCCAGTTTTCGAGCACCCCGCTGGACGTAATATTCACATGTGGGTCAAAACCGATGACTTTACGACGGAGTTCCAGCTCAAAACCCGTCATAACAGAAATAACAAGAATGAGAACAGTGACGCCAAGGGTGACTCCAATGATCGAAATGAGTGTGATGATGGAGAGGAAGGTCCGTTTGGGCTTGAGGTAACGAAGTGCGAGAAAGGGAGTAAAGGGCAGTTTAAAAAGGTTCACGTGGTGGGCTCAGTAAAGGTTGTTGAAAGGAAGAGCGGGGAATTTTAACCGATTTGAAGTGTCTGCACATGTGTAAAATTGACCGGTGTTTCACTGAGGGCAAAAAACTTCTGACGGTGGATGTGCACAGAACACTGAGGAGCTTTCTATTCTAATATTTGACTGATTGTAACTGACGTTACGTACTTTTAGGAGGTCTGGGAGCAAAAATACTATTCTGATCAATCGGCAGCTTTCATCCGACAGCCGCCGGATTTTTTTGGCGTAAGATCACATTGTAATTTGTCTATTCTAGGACGAGGTTTTTCTGTCGTTCTCTCAGTTGTGAGATGTAGAAAAAGGCAATTAAGCTGAGGCAAAAAAGCAGGAGGAAATAAATGCTATGACGCTGCCAATGGAAAATGCCCGTGACCAGCTCGAAGCTGCCCAAAGAATCCAACCCAAGTCCCCAGAGAATAGGAGCAGCACCCAGTCCTAAGTTCGTAATCACCGAAAATAGAGCGAAGAAATGATTACGGCCCATTTCCGGCATTAAGGACATGGAAATATGGGCGTTTGCCAAGTTGAAAGCGGCTGTGGCAAATCCAGTGCAAAAGTTTAGCAATGCTACAAGCACAACGCCACTAGGAATGATTCCGGCGGACAAAAGTAACCAGCCAATCATCACCAAACTGAATACGATCATGGCTAAACGGAATATCCGTTGGGCGGGAAGTTGGATCATTGCAGATATGGTTAACCAGAGCATAGATCCAAAGAATGTGACGGCGGAGAGATATAAAATTAATGAGATATTAAATCTGGGGTTCATGTGGAGGTATTCCACTGTAAAAGCACCCATCCCACCGGTTGTCATTGCGTAGATCAAATTGAAGATCACTAGGCGAAGAAAGGGGGCGTATCGCAACATAGCCGCCCATGGCACGTGGGCAGCCGATTTCTTTAAAGTTTCAGACCTTTTGACATCCGGAATGCGTCGGATAAAGAGGAGGCTTACGATGGCATTGAGGGCGCTCAGAAAAAACAAAAGTACAAATTCCCAAGACTCGGTTTTGCCGTGCATCAGGAAGCCCGATACGCCCACACAAATGAGGCTTCCCATATACTGGAACAGCTGGTCCAAGGAAAGAAAACGGCCCCTGCTTTCTTCCGGAATGAGTGCTGTCATCCAAGGGAGCCATCCTGCTGAAGTAATCCCCCTTAAGCAATTGTAGATTAAAAGTGTTCCCACCAAAACGAACAATTTGGCATGCGGTCCTAGGAAATTCATAAGAGGGACAGCTGCCACAACAAAAATGAAAATAGTGCGTGTGCCCCATCCCATGAGCACAAATTCGCGGTAGCCATGCTTTTCTAATTTTTTTGCACCAATTAATTGCAGCATGGTCATTATGGGAGTAAACGCGGCAATGATGCCCAGAATTGTAGAGGACGCTCCTAATGATTTAGCAAATAGGATCACGGGAGTTCCCATCATGACTTGGAAAGAAAGAGCATTGAAAAATTGGAACCAGTGTGAATTAAAAACACCGACGGGGTAATTCAAAAACATGGATGTCGATTGGGAGAATGCTTTAAGTGTTTATGAACTGATTGATAAATAATCGTGATAGTGCCTATGCGATCGATTTCGTATGATTGCAAAAATCAGGAACAGCAAATCCAAGCCTGCCAGACCGATGACATATTGAAATCCTCCTGCTCCAAACCCATAGCTGTGCAGTCCTGTTCCGAGGACGAAGTTGACGCCGTACCAGGCCATCAAAACTGAGAGGAAACCCAGAATTGATCCAACTGCTAAGCCGAATCCATTCCATTTACCGGCAATGCGTCCGTGGAGGACGATCAGGTAAACGAGCAAGGTGATCAATGCCCAGGTTTCTTTCGGATCCCAGTTCCAAAATCGTCCCCAAGAATAGTTTGCCCACACTCCTCCCAAAATGGTGCCACATGCTAGTAAGAGTACGCCTACCTGGAGCACACGGTAAATATAATTATAAAGAAGATCGGGAACGGCTTGGCCCAACACAGTCTTTCCGAGAGCAACGTGCGCTATGGCCATTGCAAGAGTAAATGCTGCATAGCTCAAGGTGATAGTCAGCACATGAGTAGTCAGCCAGAAATTGCTTTGTAAAACAGCTGTGAGCGGATGGATTGCATGACTGAGGATGACAGGCTGGCTATCAGCAAGAATTAATGAGGCTGTAGCTACAGGAATGGCGCCGATGAGAAAAAAACGACTTCGATAAACCCATTCGAAAAGGAGGGCAAATAGAATGGTTCCAAAAGCAACCCAAATTACCGATTCGTACATGTTGGTGACTGGTGGACGGCTGGCAATTAAAATACGGAGAGCAAATCCGGCGACTTGGAAAAGAA
>Ga0153924_1000481_pt1 | contig 24685 bp, 32 predicted proteins | sample TSNJ008MetaG_FD_104709 | JGI IMG/M metagenome (GOLD analysis project Ga0153924, IMG submission 104709) | Attine ant fungus gardens microbial communities from New Jersey, USA - TSNJ008 MetaG | ecosystem: Host-associated > Fungi > Mycelium > Unclassified | place: USA: New Jersey, Wharton State...
CGCGATCGTTTCTCTCTTTCTCCTCACGACGCTTTCTCTCTCTCTCTTCGCGGTCCATCCTCTCTTTCTCGCGATCGTTTCTCTCTTTCTCCTCGCGATCGTTTCTCTCTTTCTCCTCGCGATCGTTTCTCTCTTTCTCCTCGCGATCATTTCGCTCTTTCTCCTCACGGTCCTTTCTTTCTCTCTCCTCATGGTCCTTTCTTTCTCTGTCCTCATGGTCCTTTCTTTCTCTGTCCTCGCGATCCTTTCTCTCTCTGTCCTCGCGATTCTTTCTCTCTCTGTCCTCGCGATCCTTCCTCTCTCTGTCTTTCTCTTCACGAATCTTTCTCTCCCTCTCTTCGTGAGCCCTTCTCTCCTTCTCCCTTCTCTCTCTCTCCTCGTGATCCCTCCTCTCTTGTTCCTTTCTGTCTCTCTCCTCGCGTATCTTTCTGTCTCTCTCCTTTCTGTCTCTCTCCTCACGTACCTTTCTCTCCTTTTCTTTTCTGTCCCTCTCCTCGCGATCCTTTCTCTCTTTTTCCCTTTTGTCTCGCTCTTCCCGCTCCCTTTTGTCCTTTTCCTCCCGTATCTTTCTCTCCTTTTCCCTTCTATCCCTTTCTTCACGATCCTTTCTGTCTCTCTCTTCCCTTCTATCTCTTTCCTCTTTCTCCCTTCTATCCCTTTCCTCCCGCTCCCTTCTATCCCTTTCTTCACGATCCCTTCTATCCCTCTCCTCCCGCTCCCTTCTTTCTTGATCTCTCTCTTCCCACTCCATCACTCTTGTGTGATCGTCAATGACGCGAGCACAGGGAGTGGGTGGGTTTGCGAGGACAGAGATGCCGGACATGGGGGTGTCTGCATAAGAGAGGTAGGAAGCAGGACGGTCAGGAAAGGGGATGGAGGACAGACGGTCGTCTTTTGCGGGCAGAGGAGGGGCAGGAGAGGGGGGTTCTGGGTCGTCTGGGTTGGCGATGGTGAGCTTTCCGATGGAAAAGGGGGCACCGACGGAGACAAAGGAGGCGGCGTCGCTGTGGATGGCGGTGGGGGGTGGTGGAGGGGTGGGATCTGGACGGTGGGGAGTGAATGAGCGGCGCATGTGGCTGAGCGTACGGACGAGTCTGCTGAGGACGGAGATGTGTTTTGTGGGCTGTGGACGGTGGCGCTTGCTGAGCTTGCGGGGGAGATGGATGTTGGGGAGGGCAGAGGTGGAGTGTGGGATGGAGGTGGAGACTGCGGGGGTGCTGGCTCTGCGTGGACGGATGCCAAAGTCGTAGGGGGAGGTGTGGTGCCAGCTGGTGCCCCATGGGTCGGTGAGGTCGAGGAGGTCGACGTTGTCTGGCGTGGACTGGGAGTTGTTGCGAGACCTGGAGGGAGGGAGGAGATGCAGGTTTCTGTAGAAAGGCGGTCCAGCTGGATTGTGGAGGTCATAGCCCATCCTCAGATTCCCACGCTCATGCTCACCATCCTCCTCCTTGGCGCTGGCGGCAGAGAACACGCCCTCGCCGCCCGTCTTTCTGCCTCCGAGCTCGTCCACCACATCTATGTCTGCCCTGGAAATCCTGGCACGGCCAGCACGAAAAACACCACCAACGTCCCCGACGACGACCTCGTCCCCTTTGCCCTCGCCAACAGCGTCAACCTCGTCGTCCCCGGCCCCGAGCTGCCCCTCGTGAACGGCATCCACGACCACTTTTGCAAAGGTACCCGCTCCCTCACTCGTAGCCCGTCTCACCCTTTGCTAGTCGGCATCCCCGTCTTCGGCCCTGATCTCCTCGCCGCCCGCATGGAGGGCTCAAAGGCCTTTGCAAAACACTTCATGGCCCGCCACAGCATCCCCACCGCGTCCTACGCCACATTCACCGCTGACAACTTTGACGACGCCGCAGCCTACGTCCAGTCCTCCCCCCACCCCGTCGTCCTCAAAGCCAGCGGTCTCGCCGCAGGAAAGGGCGTCCTCCTCCCCCAGTCCACCGACGAAGCCCTCGCTGGCCTCCGCGACATCATGCTCAACAACGCCTTTGGCGACGCAGGTCAGTCCCCCCGTCCCTCCATCCCCCGTCTCACCCCTCCCAGGCAGCGAGGTCGTCATCGAGGAGTTCCTCCACGGCCCAGAACTCTCCCTCCTCGCCTTCTCGGACGGCTACTCCATCGTCCCCCTTCCCCCCGCCCAGGACCACAAGCGCATCGGCCGAGGCGACACAGGTCCCAACACCGGCGGCATGGGCGCCTATGCACCTGCTCCCGTCGCAACTCCCCAGCTCTTGTCACGCATCCACGACGACATCCTACGCCCCACCATCGACGGTATGCGTCGCGACGGTCGGTCCTTTCTTCTCTCCCTCTTCGCTCATTTGACGCCCTCCCAGGTCACCCCTTTGTCGGCCTCCTCTTCACAGGCCTCATCCTCACCCCTTCAGGCCCCAAGGTCCTCGAGTACAACGTCCGCTTCGGCGACCCTGAAACAGAAGCCCTCCTCCTCCTCCTGGACGACAACACTGATTTCGCCGCCATCCTCTACGCAAGTCGCCATCACCTCTCTCCTTGCTCTTTTCTCACTTTGTCCAGGCCTGCGCTCGACACCATCTCGATTCCGTTCCCATCAACTTCAAGCCAGGTTACGCCGTCTCCGTCGTCCTCGCCTCCCAAGGATACCCCGGCTCTTACCCAACCGGCAAACCAATCTCCTTTTCTCCCTCTTCCTCTCCCTGTCCGTACACTCCCTCACCCCCATAAATCTCACCTCATCCTTTCCTAGTCGTCGTATTCCACGCTGGCACAAAATTAGTCGACGATCAACTCGTGACCAACGGCGGTCGTGTCATCGTCGTCGCCGCTTACGCTCCCACCCTCCAGCAAGCTCTCCTCTACGCCTACCAGGGCGTGGACTCGGTCCACTTTGAGGGTAAAACTTTCCGCCCAGATATCGCCCACCGGTGTGTCCTCTCACTCTCACCACTCTTCTCATCCTCAATTTTCCAGGGCACTCTCGGCCTCACCTCAAACCCTCACTTATGCTCAAGCTGGCGTCTCTGTCGACGCAGGTGATGCCCTTGTCCAAGCTATCAAACCTTTTACCCGTTCTACGCGTCGTCCAGGTGCCGATGGTGAGATCGGCGGCTTTGGTGGTCTCTTTGATTTGAAAGCCTGTGGCTACGAGGACCCACTTTTGGTCAGTGGCACAGACGGTGTCGGCACAAAGCTCAAAGTCGCTGCCGAGGTTGGCACACGATCTAGTCGGTCAGTAAATTCATCATCCCCTGACCTGTTTACAGATTTTTCCAGGTATTGATTTGGTGGCCATGTCCGTCAACGATCTGCTCGTCCAAGGTGCAGAACCTCTGTTCTTTCTCGATTATTACGCTTGTAGCAGACTCGAGGTCGAGGTCGCTGCCCAGGTGGTCAAAGGCATAGCTCAAGGGTGTCGGCAATCTGGATGTGCGCTCATTGGTGGCGAGACGGCAGAAATGCCAGGGATGTATCAACCAGGTTCGTTCCCTCTCAAGTGCGAGGGCTAGCTTGACCCTTTGTAGGCGACTATGACCTTGCAGGGTTCGCCCTCGGTGCCGTCGAACGTTCCCTTGTCCTGCCCAACCCCCAAAACCCTATTCGCGAAGGTGACGTTTTGCTCGGACTCTCTTCCTCTGGTGTGCACGCCAATGGATTCTCTCTCGTCCGCGAAATTGTCGCCCGGTCTTCCTACACGTATTCCTCCCCGTGTCCATGGTCCACTACTTCTACCCAAACGCTCGGACGCGTCCTTGTTGAGCCGACGCGGATCTACGTCGCTCAAGTTTTGCCAGTGTGTCGACGCGGCTTGATCAAGGGCCTATCTCATATCACGGGTGGCGGGTTTATTGAAAACGTCCCTCGCGTGCTTCCTGGTGATCTTGGATGTGTGATTGACGTTTCGACGTGGCCTTGGCCTGATGTGTTTAGGTGGTTGAAGACGCAAGGCGGGGTGCCTGGTTTGGAGATGGCGAGGACGTTTAATAATGGGATTGGGATGGTGGTGGTGGTGGATGAGAAGGGGAAGGAGAGGGTAATTGAGATGTTGAGAGAGGGAGAGGGAGAGGGAGGAGAGGTGTATGAGATTGGAAAGGTGGTGAAAGGGAAAGGAGTTGAGATGAGGAATTTGGAAATGTGGGTGTAGTAGTGGAATGTGTTCCCTCGATACACACAAAAAGTGGACAGCCATCATTCGCGTCTTTGATTAGGAACAGATAGATAGATAAAGAGAGAGACAGTGCCAGCTACATATAATCAAAAGAGGAAGACAGAGGTACTCTGCATAAAGGAATGAGTGAGAGTGAGTGAGTGAGAGAAAACAAAAATGTTTGTTATGCTAGAAGAGAGCGTGGTACATTGTGAAAAAAAGGACGGTGGTGATGGGAGGACAGTTAATGGGTACGTAGATATGGATTTGTATCTGTATGCGTAGTATATAAAATAGAGTGAAAGAGAGAGAGAGAAAACTGTTATGTATGTATGTATGTATGTTATATATCGACTCTTCTCAAGACAAACAAAACCGAACACACAACAACCAACACACCAAAGCACCAAAAAAGGGAGTCTGAAAAAAAGAAGAAAAAAACGACGAACCCAATAAAACACCGCGGTACGAAAGAAAGAAAGAAAGAAAGAAATGAATACAGAGCACAAATTAGAGTAAGAAAAAAAGAACAAAAAAGAACAAAAACAAGAAACAAGCACTCATACACAAAAGGGGAGGGGGAGGGGAAAGCCAAGAGTAACCCAAGAGAAGTAGGAGAAGGAGAAGGAGAAGGAGAAGGAGAAGGAGAAGGAGAAGAGAAACACCAACAAGAGATGGATCTCCACAAACCAAAACCAAAACACAAAAAACACAAAACAAAAAACAAAACGTGGCATGTTCCTGGAAGAAAATGCAATTACGAAACAACACATGAGCGGGAGGGCAGGGAAGCATAAAAGAGAGAGAGAGAGAGAAAATCCTTTCCCACAAGAGTGTCCAAACAAGAAATGAAAATAATGGAATGGGAAGGGGACAAAGGACCTTTTTTTGGCAAGTCAAAAGAAAAAAAAAGATGGAGCAAAAAAAAAAACAAGCGGGAGAGCGAGGACGACAAGATGTGAGCAGAGACGATATATTTAAAAAAACCGGACACAGAGAGAGAGTGAGAGATGATGATGAGCGAACCATCACACCCTCCCTTCTAAACAGAAACAGACACCTCTTTGGAAATGTCAACCGACGACGACGACGATCCAGCAGCAGCAGCCATCGCCACAGCTGCAAATGAAGCAGGATAATGGTTCACCAGTTCAGAGGGTCCCTTTTTATCAGCAGCTTCACCTTTGACAACGTCCTAATTGAGTTCCAAGATCAGCCTTTGCAATAGTCTCGACTTTTTTTTAGATACACACTTTTGTCGACGTGGCAGGCGACCTTGCACGCTCAGGTGTATTCAAATGAGCGTTGCTCGGCTCACTGCCATTAACAACAACAACTGCCACGCTCTCCTTTTTAACAGGAGGAGGCGCCTGTAGCACCTGCGCAGCCGTCGGTCCGTTCGTAGTCACACAACTCTTGGACGGCGGCGTCACAGTCCCAGCCAGCACAGGAAAGTCATCCGCATTCGGGACACGTTGCTTAACAGCAGACGCCGGCGGCTTTTGCGTTTTCCCATTGTTATAGTTGTGATGAGCATGATGGTGTTTGCCATTGGAAGAAAATCGTGAACGACCGCCAGTCCCACTACCGTTGTTCACGGATCCAGTCTCGTGGGCGCCGTTTGGCTGATGAGATTGTCGCTGTGCATGCGACTCCTGGATTTTAATCAATATGAGAAGAAAGAACACCATTATGTAAATCAAATCCCTCTCACATCTCGAATTTTCATGTTGTTCATCTTTTCGTCCAAGCCAATATTACCATTAGAATGAGTTTGATTGCGTGACTGCCTCGCCGATCCCGCTCTCCCACCAAAGTACGTATCATCAGGCATCACGTGTGGGAATCGACAGTCATCACTGGAATTCACAAAGAGAAATCAGCATGGTTTCAGAGGTCATTTTGGTGAAAAAAGATTTATGGATCACGCACCCATTTTTGCAACGTCCAGTAGGGAAGAACAGGCAGGCAGGCTTGGGTTTACCGAGCGAGGGTCGACGACCGCCGCGACGAGGGTGTACAGGACCCTCATGATGTGACAGGGCAACACTATTGATGAAACCTTCCGGACTGGGCTGCGTGGGCTTCGGAGCACTGTCAACCTCCGGAGCGAAGCTTACATTTCCATTCGGTAAATGTGGTTGCAGAAGCGGTTGAGGAGGATAAATACCAGGGCTCTCCTGTTGCATATTATATGGTATTGCAGATGAGGGTGAAAAGCTCGGTGATCGAGGTCCTGGGGTAGGAAGCTGGTGGACAGGGAGGGGCGGGATTGAAAGAGGGACCGGAACTGAAGGAAGGTGCGGCATAGTTCTGTAGGAAGGAGGGACTCCATTAGGCCTGAAGGGTCCTTGAGTGGGTGATACGACCTCCGAAGTCGACCTGGAATGGGCCATATGAGGTGGCGGTGAGAGAGGGACCATCGAATGTGGTCCATTATGCTGAAAATTTGGTGGAGGATAGAAATTTGGAGGATAGGGAGGCACAGTCATAGGGTCGAATGGTGGATAGGGTGGATGGGCACCGCTGGGGTAATAGCCTTGAGGTGGGTGGGCGAAGATACACGAGGGGCCGTAGCGACAGGCTGGAAAGTACCGACAAGGAATGAAACGGGCAATTTCTGGCGGCGGAAGGTTGTTCAAGCCTCCAGGCGAGTGGCTTTCACCCATTGCCGGCGGCGGTGGAGGTGGATAAAACGCGCCTCCGTCAGGAATAGAGGAAAGATTCATTGACGTGTAATATGAGTAATTTTCTGGGGGAGGCAGAGGGTAGTATGCCTTTTGAGGATCATCGTTGCCGTCGAGAGGATAAGCTGGCTGGAGGTTTTGAACACCATTCGGCAACGACTTATTCTTCGCCTGAGCCAGAAGATCCAAAATGGCTGCGTCCGCGGTATACTCCTCTGGAGACCCATGGGAAGGATCAGCACCTTTGGTTTAAACTATCAGAGGACATCATGGGCGAGGAAAAGGAAGAGAAATACCTTTGACGAGGAGAGCGTGGATGACGTCCACATGATTATTTTTCACGGCTGCGATGAGCGGAGTTGAACCAGACTCGTCTATAGCATTGAAGATGAATATAAGAGTACACAATCAAAGGGGCACACGACGTGGTCAGAGGAATAGATGACGAACCTTGGGTCTCAAGTTCAAGAGGATTTATATTGGGCAATACTTCATTGAGAACAGAGAGGTTACCCTCAGAACAGGCCTTGAACAGAACATGGGCCATAGTTGGATGGTGGTGGATGGGAAGGGGCTAGTATGAGAAGAGAGGACAGAAGATGAAAGCAAGCTAACAAGATTTGACCAGCCCTCAGAAAAGTTGGCAAATAGAAAATAAAAAAATTCTGCCGCACGCTTCAGATCGATCTTATGTCACGCCGCATGCCGGCCGGGTCACCGTCATCCCACTCATACAAGGTATTCAAAGTATTTAAATTGACAGGTTATAATGGAATCAAAAGAAATCGCTCTTACATGTGTACAGGCCCTCTAAAATCCAGTTCTGGCACTCAATCATCCCTCGCCTTGAGAACCGGCGAATCGACTTCCAGGCCCAATTTTCGCAGAAGGCGGCGTGCAGGCTTACCTGCCATCGGCGGAAGTTCAAGCTCCCTGGAGGGTGGAAGCTTCATGAGCTCACGAACTGCCAAACGAGTATCCTTGTCTGTTCCCCCTTTTAGTTTGCCGTCACCTCGTGCTTGGAATGTGCCCCTCTACTCACTGTTATACAACACGTCATAGACCTGTCTCATCGGAGCTCCATGAGCAAATCATAATTTGTGAAAGCTATACTCTGCTTACTGAACTTGCAATCGGTGCATTGATACCCAACTCATCTATGATCATTTGAGCACCTTTCGCTGTGGGCACACCCTCAGCCACACTCCCCAGGGTCTTCACAATATCATCCAGCGATTCTCCTCGTCCTAGTCGATAGCCAACCGTGTAGTTACGACTGTTCGACGAGCTACATGTCAGGAACAGATCTCCAACGCCAGCCAAGCCCAGGAAGGTTAGCGGAGATGCGCCATACGCTGTTCCGATGCACGTCAGCTCAGCAAGGCCCCTAGTGATAATCACTGCATATCGCAGTTATCCTTATATCAGCGCTGTAGAGATGGGTGGCAGAAGAGACAGAATGATACCAACTTGCACGCGTATTATTTTGGAAGCCCAGTCCATCTGACATGCCTGCCGCTATTGCGTACACGTTCTTCAGGGCGCCGGAAAGTTCAATGCCAATAGGGTCCCCATTAGTGTAGCTAGATGAAATAATGAAACTTAGCATAAATAGATCAATGAAAGGTGTAAAACTAGTTACCATCTAAAGTGAGGTTGGTGAAACAACATCGCAGTTTTACCCGCTTCCGCTTCGGTGAATGAAGCAACTGAAACGGACGTGGGTTGTCTGTCGACAACTAATTGAGGAAACAAATCAGAAGGGGAAGTCGCCACCTAATGACCGTAAATCTCACTTTCTTTGGCAAAAGAAGGTCCGGACTCGAATGGATATTATGACTGTACTCCTTCACCACGTGGACAGAGCGTGAAACTCACGATGAAGGTCGCCGCCTGTGCAATTTCCGGTCCACAGGTATCTGTAATGATCTCGAGAGTAAGTGCGTTGGATCCAATTTCTATACCCTTGTTCACGAATATCATGAGGGGCATGTTCTCGATATCAAATCTGGGCTGAAGGATGCGTAAACTTTCTCTACCCCCATGAACCTCAGCTAGGCAGCCAAAGATAAAAATAAGTCAAGGGCGCTTACCGCAAGAATTGTGTTGGGATCGCAAATAGCACAACATCCATTTCTTTGATAAATTCCTTTGTGGGTAGTTCAGGACCAACTGCAGTGATGGTCTTGGGAAACTCATGGTCCTTGAGGTAAACTGGATTGCGTCTGTGTTCGTTGAAATATGTTACTATCTTTTCCTCGCGTGCCCACATATACACGTCATGTTGTGAGTCTCCGAGATGGGAAGCCAAGCATGATCCAAAGTTTCCTGACCCAAAAATGAGGACCTTAGATGCACCTGTAGGCTGATTTTTTGCATGATACATGGCAAAAGTAATCGGAGGTCTAGAGAGAGGTTGTCGATGGAGATAAGGGAAGAGCGGTCGGGCAAGAGACAGACTTGAGTAAAGCAATGGACAAACGGATGTCGAGGTAAAGGCGTGTAACACGGGTGAACCAAAGTGCATAAAAGTTTTGCAGCAAATTTCGTGAGCCCTTTAAGTAGAGCACCAGAGACTTGATCGCTTAGGATAGTGCAAGCAGGACTTTCAATCACGTGCGCCACGTCCGTACAGCACCCTTACTCCTTGTTCCCTATTTTGTCAACTAGGAAGCTCTGATAATGCCCATCCAGGACCGCACAAACGAGTTCAGAGCATGCGTAGACTCGATTTGCAATCGATACTATATGCGCGGTGTAGAAGTGAAACAGCGTCTCTTGAAGAAAGATAGACCATCCAAGAGCGAGTTCTTTCGTATGGCATCTACAATTGGAAAGAACATCCGTGACACTAGTTTGAAACTCAACAAGCTTGCACAACGTATGTCTGCCGATGCTCCTCTATGATTTTTCGTGAGAGGTAATGACACCTCATCCCTAGTTGCGAAGAGGAAAACTCTGTTTGACGATCGGCCAGTGGAAATTAGTGTGCGCATAACTATCTCCCATTCAGAAAAGTCTGCACATGGTCATCCTTTCATTACAGGAACTGACATATATCATAAAACAAGATATTGCCGACATAAACAAACGGATTGCAGATCTACAGACCTATGTGAAGCAACGGAACGCTGGTCACTCGCCAGAGGGCAAACTGGTAGAAGAGCACACAAATAATGTTGTCATGCTCCTTCAGAGCAAGTTGGCCAATACGAGTATAACATTTAAGGACGTACTAGAAGTACGAACACAGGTAAGGAACGGTACATCATCCCTATTCTGCCTCTTTTGACACAAGAGTCCAGAACATGAAAGAATCGAAGACACGAACGGAACAATTCATGTATAGCGCTGCATCGGCTGCCACACAGGCACCCTCAAGTATGTCTTTCCTGTATCTATTATTTACGGATTCTGACCGACATCTAGATTCAGTACTATACAGTTCCTCTCGTGGCGACCCAATGGGTGACGGAACCACTAGTCGTTTTGATTTCAAAGGAAAAGGGCGAGCAACACCCAACAATGATGAACTTGCTATGGACCTTCGTTCGACAGAGGCAGGTGACCAGGCGAACGGCCACGCAGGTGGGGCATTGTTGCAGATGCAACTGGTCGAACAGCAAGTACGTCGTTTGCACTGTTCGGCATTTATAGATCTGCTCATTCCTGAACCTTCCAGGACTCATATATCCAACAGCGGTCAAATGCCATTGAGACCATCGAAACCACCATCGCTGAGCTTGGTCAGATCTTTACTCAGCTCGCGAATATGGTTGCCGAGCAACGAGAAATGGTACAACGTATCGATGACAACGTCATAGATATCGAGAGCAACATCACCACTGCGCATGGGGAGCTCTCGAAATACCTGGCGAGCATGATGAGTAACCGGTGGCTGATGTTAAAGATGTTTGGAGTCTTGATTGTCTTTGTATGTTGTTCTCTCGCTCTTTATCACCTAATTACTGATGTTCTTGTAGTTCCTAGTATTTATTTTGGTATCGTGACACACTGGGACCTTTTCATTCATTCTTTTTTCATGTTTATAATTATTGGGAGTCCTTTCTCTTAGTCCAACACAGACTTTACATTGATACGTGGGTTAATTGCTGAATGCCCAGAAAAGCTGGAAATTGAACCATTCTATATCTCGAGCACGAGCAGGAAATGGATTAATGCAGCATAGAAACATACATAATAATTAGTGACAGAGAACGCTTAGGACACAAGGTCTTAGCCAACCGGTATAGCATTGACACCGGTCCCCCAATCTCTTGACTTCGACTTGCGAGAACCTCGAACTTTCTTATGCCTTTGGCCACCCCTATGAACTTCATCCTCAGCAGTGTCGCCAACTGTCCATGTCCGTTTCTTTTCGGACACAGTCTGCTCAATCCCAGATGTTGCAGAGTACCGCTGGGGTTTGTCTGGTCTTGAAGGAAGCGACCCATCTTTCTTATTTTTCCGGTCCGCCTTCTTGGTCTGTAAATTAAACGTTAATAGCATGATTCGGTGGGAGAGATGAAAACTCGCTCGTTGTCCCAGAAGCTCCTGATTTCTTTTCTTGAGTTTTTCCAGACGGTTTTCGCCTTTTCCTCCTCCACCTGCAGTCAATTCAACATTAATCATACGACCTTCTAGTATAGAATGATGTTGTTTAAGTGCTTGTTGGAGTGAAGTCTTGTTTGAGAACTCGAGGAAAGCGCAGCCTTTTGATTTGGTTGTACTTTTCCCATTTGAGGACGCTTTCGGAGTAAGAAGTCGCACTTCGGGCAGTGGATCTATTCCATAGATTCAGAATGAGTAATTGTCAAAATGGAACAAAAAACGACGCACCACATGCAGAGAAATGAGTCTTGATCACGTCCACCGAGGTGGTATATTTCAAATTTCCTACGAGCCTCTTGAGTAACACAATATCTGAACTGACAACGACCAACCAATGAACAAAATAAACCTCTGTTTCTCCCTCCTCTGCTTCCTCTCTTCACCTTCCTCGTCCTCGCTCATTTCTTCCCCCTCCCCTTCCCCTTCTGCACAATCCATTTTACGTTTAGCTTTCTCAATCTTCTGTCTTTTGTTACGACCTTTTTCTTGGGCATTTTCGCTTTTGAATTTCTCGTCCATCCCCAGCTTCTCATCCGCTGCATCCAAGTTTGCTCGTTTGCGCTTTTTGATACGCTTTTCATCTTGCTCTTCATGTTCTCCATCATGTTTTTCAGCCCCGACTGCGTCGATCCGCTGACGCTCCGGATGCGACTTTTGTTGCCGTGACTGACCGCAGATTTCTTGCTGCGCCAAACGGATACCATCAGCCAGCCCCTTCCCGCTCGCACGTGTTGATTTACTTCTTTCGGTGCCTTCTGTGGCTTGTCCTTCCTCATTTCCCATTTGCACTGAGCCACCCGCATAGCGAGACTGAGACGGCTTTTCCATGGTAAGGATATGAAGATCTTCCATTTCAACTTCCTGTTCATGCTTAGGGCCTATGTTCTTCGTTTTTCTCCTGAAAGATTTATCGCGGAAAGCAGAAGCTTTCTTCTGCTTTTTCGTGAGTTTCGATTGTTGGTGAGTCGTGGAAGAGAGGGAGGGAGAGTTAGAAAAGGACGTGGGTGCTGGTTGTTTTGTGTCAATCATCCTGAACGTGCGGTGTTCTGCCCCTTTATACGAAGTTGTTCGCGTAACAATTCACTTTCCTTTCCTTACAGAAACACTAGATGGAGCCAAGATTGAGTGCGTATCTAGATTCTGCTTTTAATCCAGCTGGATCGGAAGAACGTAAGAAGCCCAGAGCAATGTCTCGAAAACGTGTATGTGAAGGCGACGACACAAAAGTGAATTCTAGTAGCTGCGGTGTGATTCACAAAGGAATCGTGTGAGGCTTGGACAGTGTTCGTTCGATCAGGCTGTGCTATCACAGGCGAGGAAAGGGTGAGGCAGCCGGATGCTTGGATGTTTTAGACAACGGGTAACGGTGCCGGATCAAACGATGAACTGATCTGGACAATGAAAAAGAATTGTGCACACGTGACAGATTCAGAATAGCGAGTAAGTGAGCAGTATTGCTTAAGTCCATAAGATAAAAGGTCAATGTTAACTCAAAGTCAACCCATTCACTGCCTCTCCAGCACCTTCAAGCTCCTTTTCTTCCCCGGTCTCTCTTCTTCGCAGCATGGGTCGCAGTATTGGGCTTGCCAGCGCCATGCTTGAGCGCATGGTAGGACTAGATGACATAGCACTGACAGAGCTTGAGATCCTCGGGTAGCTCCCCGAGATTGTTGGAGATGAACATGTAGAACTCATTTGTGATCCTGGAATACTTATGGGTGCAGCAGCGATTGGAAGCCGCGCTGTGCTCCCTCGGCCTATTGGGGTTCGACAGCTTGTTTCAAGCACTGCGGGAGATACAGCACGCCGTTTGTTAGTCATGGGATATGGATCAAAGCGATCTTCATCTATAAGAAAATCGGTCAGTTCACGTTTCTAGCTAGAGGCCTGATGTATCACATTTTCGTTTGTTCGATCGCATTGCACTGCCAGTAGGGGGAGGTGTATAACGCCACTGATTGATTGACGTCGGCACCACAGAAGACACAGAGGGCGACCCAAAAGGCTAATAGGGTCAGATTTTAGATAAACGTTCAAAACAGGAAAGGGTGGCATTTACCATGTCCACTTCCATTGCATCAAATGAGGCCTCAGTTGTGCTCATTCCATCACCGCTAACACTTCCACCTGGAGTCAAAGGCTTCTGGATGTTGATAGGCTCAGCACCACTCAATGCCGAGAAAGCGAAAAGCTCATCCGCGCCATCGGCCTCTTCATCATCGCTTGGAGTATCCTCTTCCTGGCTTTCTTCATGTCCAGCCTCTTCAGGATATCGGCCACGATCAGTCGCTGATCGAGGTGTCCGAGGCTGCAGAGGGAAGTCCGAACAAGACGTAATCAGGCGCTGAAAAGCGGCCTCTGATTTGACATCAGCCTCTTCAGGGCGAGTTTCTGCTAGAAGGCTAAGTATCCTAGGTGCTTTTAACTGCAACATAGCTGCTCTAAGCCTGATTCCAGGGTGGCGCTGGAGCTCAAGAGCACCTACAGGAAGCGAGATACGTTTCCCGGAACTGGCCATGAGACCAAAACTCTCTTGCACATCCATACTAGCGGACGACTTGCGTCGAGGCGGTGTTAGAGGAAAAATCTTGGTAGTTGAAGGGATATGCTTGGTAGTAGTCGGGTTCAGATCCTCTTCGCTGCCACTCGTCTTAAGATACGGAGAGTTTGTTCCCGAGGTGGGGGAATCTGTATTCATACGTTCTCTGTCGCTCTCGTAGGAGTCATCTGTCAAAGACAATGAAGCATTGCGACTACGGCGTCGTGAATGGGTATACGGAGTGAAAGATGAAGCCAGGGGACTGTGTAGGCGGCCTTCACCCAGTAGGACACCCTTCTGAGACAGACTGCTTGGTCGCCGGAATTTAGAGAGGAGAAAGGAAGGGTCGTCAAGAGTCAGAACGGAAGAAGTAGCAAGGGGACTAGAAGAAGAGGGCAAGGCGAACTCAGAGGAAGAGGCTGGGAGAGAAGGGCGAAGTGGCACTTTGGGCATTGTTGGGAAGAAGAAAACCCGGGGAAGTTGTTGGACAAAAGGGAAGGAACTCGTAGCATGAATCAGCTTTATGATATTTCTCCATCTTATTTTTCACACGCCGCCTGCTTGATGCTACACACTGCTATTGTGCCGTCCATCAGCCGCGGCAGGCAAATTGTGCATGCGCTCAGAACAGTGTCCACGGACCACCATCCATCTCCAGAGTTCAGGGGTGGGAGTAGCATGATTATCTCATCACTTATCTGATAATCATGATTTTGATCAAACCAAATAATTCAGATCAAAAGGTGAGCATCTGAACCTTGGTTTCGTCGCCGAACGAGGTTTCAACGGAGAGGTATGCAGGGAAAACTTATCATGACACAGTGGTAACTGGTAACGTGGTCATTTACCAACCAACCAATTCTTCGGATGTCATATCGTACACTTAGGAGATGACAAAGGCATAACTGCTTATGTCAAAAATGGTCATGAAGTTAGTAGGGCTAGTAGGGTCAACCAGACATATTTGAAGGAGGCTCGAGACTAATATTTGCTCTGGTGCTTGAAAGAAGTACCGCATCGACACTAACCGTGACACTGTCACCTGCTTGTGGGCTTTACAAAATCAAGAATAGTTTGTTTATAAACTCAGATTGTCAAAACATGCTAGCAAAGTAGATGACTCAGAAGCCAAGCTTAGTTGAAACGCCTTTCCAGACGCAGAGAGCAGCATTAACCGTCGCAGTTCCAATAAGACCTGATGCAGTTTATACTGTTAGTTGTATTTTCGGAAACGCGAACTGAAGCACATACCGATAAGACCCAGAGATGCAGCGCCATATAAGAGACCAGTACGCTTCAGGCATTGAGAATCCTGACAACTAAACATGATATCACGATTTCACTTACCTTCGCGGGATCGCCGGAGAGATAACCAAAAGTATAGGAAACCCGAGCTAAAGACCACAGACCACAGAGAGATGCAGCAAGAATAGGCATTTGTGTGCCAACGATTATGGTTCTAGTGCAACATGAAATGTAAAAAGGATATGAAGTAGAGTGGTGAGGATACTGACGTTGCCCAGACTATAGGAATGTTTTCAAGAGTATTCTGGTGGGCGCCTGCACGATGCTTGTAAACAAAGGTAGAAACAAGCATAAACTACATACGTTGAGCACAATTGAAAACAAGTGCATCCTTGCTTTTCTCAACCTGCGCCTGTTCAGCATACACTGTTCTTGGTTAATCCATTGTTCTGTGGAGAGAGGAAACCAATGTACATTGAGGGTAACGGATTCCGGCACGTTTGCGATATCTTCCTACTGCAAAGCCTTGGCCCACGAGTACAATCACTGTACTCATGATGGCAGCTCCGACATAGCGAAACCTTTTCAAGCAACATAAGAGTAAGTGAGCGGATAAGGCATTTCACTCACTCAGAAAGGATTTGAATGGGAGTAGACATTACAAGTAAGAGTGAATTAGGTACGATGTTTTATCTGAGTTGATGACAAACGAAGCGCTGACGAAACCTGGCCGGCATTGTATCACGTGTGAAACTGATCACTAATATCTCATGAAAATGAGGCCTTCCACAATGCACCACGTCAGTTCCCCATTTCTAAAAAAATTTCTGCAAGCTCAATCGAGTTTTGAAAACTGGCATCGCTTTTGCGCCCAGTGATGGTGGTTGCACGGGTTTGCCTCGATTCCCCCATCTACAGGACTTCTGTGAAAAAAAACACGGATTTTATATCAGAGGCAGTGATTATATCTCGTGTTTAAAAGTCCAAAGCTATGGAGTCGGACTTTTGTTTGATGGTCAAATCCCAGGCCTTGCCAAGACTTACTCTATATATATCCAATTCTGATGATTAAAAATTTTCTAAGCGTGTGTAGCCATAGCCTTTTTAGAACCGCATCGCAATCTGGATGCGAGTTTTTCGTATACCAATTATCCATGTCCAAACGCTCAGCAACTGAACTTGAAACTTCTGCAAAAACAGGAGAACCTTTCAGTAAAGCTTCGGGAAGTGGCCAGAAGCGAGAAAATGTGATCACGGATGAGATGGGAGAGTTTGAGGATGCTTGGGAAGACGAGATTGAGAGCGATGAGGAGGTAATAGATGCTGAGGCCCAAGATGAAGATGGTGCGCTTACATGGAATTTACAGGAGTGCAAATGTTGAAATTTTGAAACTGATTGTCAGGGATGGAAGTAGACGATGTACTTCCCGCGATCGAGGAATCTGAAAAACCCCAGCCTGGGTCTGAAGCTTTCATTCCTGGTAATCATCTCTTGGGAAAGGATGAAATACTTGAGCCAGACGATTCGGTCTATATAATGCGACATACGATGAACGTGAACTGGCCTTGTTTGTCATTTGACATCCTTCGAGATAATCTTGGCGATGAAAGGCAACGGTATCCTGCAACGGCTTACATCGTCGGTGGCACCCAAGCAGACACAGCGAAGAACAATGAACTTATTGTCTATAAAATGAGCTCACTACATAAAACACAAAAGGACAATGGTATGTCACTTAAGCTTATTGAAGCTGTTGTGAACTCAGGTAGATACACAGCCGATTCCGACGGGGATGATGACGACGACGACGATGACTCTCTCGATGAAGATGCTGTCTTAGAGTACAAATCAATACCACATTTCGGTGGCGTCAATCGGATAAGAGCTCAACCACTACCAGCCGGAAGTCCTCTCCCTCCAGTTTCCCAACCTTATCATGTCGCTACCTGGGCGGAAACTGGCAAAGTGCACATTTGGAATGTCCGCCCATTGATCGAAGTGTTAGAAGTACCCGGTTACGTGTATAACAGAACACAGGTCCCAACACCTGTATTTACTGTCAATTCACATGGTCGGGCCGAGGGATTCGCAATGGATTGGGCATCCTCAGGCTCAAATTCATTGCGACTGCTAACTGGCGATGTTCATGCCAAAATCTATCTCACAACCTCCTCACCTTCCGGGTTTAATGCCCTTTCTCAGCCATTCCAATCACACACGTCGAGCGTGGAGGATATTCAGTGGAGCCCTTCAGAACCAACTGTTTTTGCTTCTTGTTCTGTGGATCAGAGCATCCAAGTCTGGGATGTACGTTCAAAAGGTCGTAAGAGCGTTGCTGGCATTATGAATGCACATAATAGCGACGTGAATGTCATCAGCTGGAATCGCCTGACAAGCTATCTCCTCGTGAGTGGCGGTGACGAAGGAGAAATCAAAACCTGGGATCTTAGAAACGTCAAGAAAAACGGGTGTGTGGCTTATCTGAGCATAATGTTCAAAATTGACCCTGTTCTCTAGTTCCGGTGGCTCAGATCCAGCACCGGTCGCTCACTTTACTTGGCACAAGCAGCCCATCACCTCGATCGAATGGCATCCAACAGAAGATTCTATCTTCGCTGCGTCTGGCGCTGATGATCAAGTGACGCTTTGGGATTTGGCTGTGGAACAAGACTCCGAGGATTTGGGGATGGACGACACCTTTGGAGGAGGAAAAGAGGTGCCCCCTCAGCTCCTTTTCGTTCATCAAGGACAGAAAGATATCAAAGAAGTGCATTGGCATCCTCAGATACCAGGGGCAGTCATTAGCACGGCATTCGATGGATTCAATATATTTAAAACCATCTCTGTCTGAACATTGGGCATCCTAATATAGCCCAATACTGTTGTTGGCTTTGGGAGCGCGTATCTTGCGTCGGGCCTTTGTGATTACGGGCGATCTAGTGATTTTTGGAAAACTTACCTTGGATATGTTCTTGTGCATCAAGTCCGTGATAATAGCATAGAGATTGCGAAGGTCACAGAGATGCTGGCGAGCCAAGTAAAACTGCTTCTCGTCATGCTCCAAGAGTGCCAGCTGAGAATATGGTGAGCTGGGAATAGACAGGTTATTCGAGTAAATCGTGCGACCTTGTAATCTTCGACGTTAGGATATTTGATGAGCTTTGAGCATAATTTAGCCCTTGCGATGTGACTTTGTCTTGTTGAATCGCGTATGTTGTATGCACTCTCTTGAGAGCGGCACAGTTCGCTTAGAACCTCTAGAAATTTGTTGAGTTTCTTAACAGCACGAGGATTGTGTTTGAACACACCTTCTTGAATCTGAACACCTAAGGCAATAGTCAATAGCTGCGAACGTTCCGAGGTGATTCGTACCAAAGTTGTCCCCACTATCGGAGCGTTCAGTAGTTGGCGTTTAGTAGTTGGTCAAAATAATCAGTGAATATCGTACTCTTCAATCCTATACAGGGGATAAGAAAGTCAGTGCTCTTGTCTACAGAATCTCGGAATAAACCTACTTTGGCATTGTGAGCGTCACCCATAGCTTGACTTTATCCTGCAAAGAGCTTTTTGAGAACAAAAAGAGTCTGACTCTGATCATGGATCGCACGGACAGCAAGAGCCCCAAGCTCCTCGGCTTCTTTCTTGATGACACTGTATACCTTTTCCACAAGGTGCTTGTTTGCTAACACACAGCTAGGGGCGATCTGGATGTCGGCAACTATGGCATCATCCTCAATCTTTCGCTTTTTATTTGATTGTGGCTGTTCAACGGGAGGGTATATCGTGGTATCTGTACTGTGGGTGGCATTTGAATCATGGAAAGGAGATTCAGGATCCTGAGTCGTTTCGATGAGCTCAGTGAGTTCGCTATTATCAAAAGTTCAAGTCAATATATCGGATATAGTGTAGTTCTACTGACATAATCTTTGAAAGTTTGTTGAGCATATCATACACTAAATGCTGATTCAGGCAAATCCAGTCACCTTAGAGGGAAATGAATGGAAGATGATTTCCTCTGCAGTCTGGCTAGCCTTCTTCCGGAAATCCTTGAGCGACCTTCATGAGACAGATAACATGATTGTTGATGCAAAAATACCTCTATCTTTCTGTTTAGGTCCCGGTTCATATTGACCTGCTCCACGTGTACCGACATTAAACATTGTGCCTATTTACGGCTTGCTTAGTAAGGCGCCGTTCACTGCTCAGCATTGTTGTAACGGATGCTTTTATTTCATGTCTTCTAAAGATGAGAACGATGCAATTTCTGCTCTGACGGGTTTCTCACTCAATCATATTCTTGACGGCCTTCAACTTCCAACAGGAACGAACCTCTCAAATCAACTCGGGATATCCGGGATTCCTACTCTTAGTTCGGCTCAGATTTACAATGAAAAATGGGAAGATGATGAGGGTGCTATTGGTGCAGACCAGGGTGAAGATTGGGAGGCAGAAATTGACAGAGAGCTGTTAGACGAAGATGAACGGAATGGCACAGCTGTGAAAAGTGAGGTCATGTCGCCAGGGCTCCAGCCCAAGCAGAAGCGTACTCGCATCATAAAACGACTAGTCGAGCGACCGAAGAATGTCTATGAACTTTTCCCTTCATTTGATAAAGGCAAAATCCTCGATTTTACAGAGATTCTCAAGGGAAATACGGCAAGGAAATCGCGACTGGGAAAACGTCATTACCTCGGTGCGCGCGAGAACTCTGTTTTTTTTGCTTTCCTCAGGCCCTCTGACAAGCGACCACTAGTTGAAACAAGCTATCCTCGCAAGAAAGAACCGCCCAAAGGATTTTTGGATGCTATTGTTGGCGATACAAAGCGACAAGTGGAAAACAAGCGTGTCGAGGAGGTTGTTACGGCCGGAAGCATTGATGTGGATCTTCAGAGGGCAATCGAGGTGAGTTTTGTTTTAACCCTGCCCCGATTACTTGCCCATCAGTTTTGTGCCTCATTCACAGGAACGCGAGAAATCCGATGCTCCCGTTCATTTGCCTCTTCATGATCGCACATTTGATCTGGTACTGTTAGCCAATTGGGAAGATCATATTATGTATGAACACGACGATGTCGACATGGACGTGGGGCGTGTGGTTCCTGAAACGAGCTTAACGACGCCAGTTAACAAATCCTTGGAGTCTGGAACTTGGACCAAAAGCATTATCTGGGGTCCGAACGTGCCATTCAGAAATTTTACACAATTGGAATTCAATCACGAGGACGATATCATTCCGGAAGAACGATCTGGTACATATCTTTCCTAGGTATGGATCCTCTCTAACTCACCCTCAGCCGAAACCGCGAGGCCTCGCAAGAGACTGCGGACGGATGCTGCTCTCATCAAGGATAAATTCAACTTATCAAATGACCATTTTTACGAAGTGGCAAAGGATGGAGGACGTCATCGTGTTCGACAGACATTCGGACAACTCGTTGTGGAGCACGCGTTTCCCGCTCAGAAACTTCAGCTTCCCTTCGTATGTTCATGCTCTTTTTGGTTCGGCATGTTTCTCATTTCGGAGCAGTTCAAGACACGCTTGTCGAAGCAGGAAGCCCGCTCCTTCCACCGCCCTGCACTGCAGTTCCCTGCCAACATTGAGATTCACTTCAGTAAAGTCCGTACTGCAAAAAAGAAGAAGGATAAATCCGGCAGAAAGCTTGGTAAAGGTGGCAATGTTGGGGAAAGCTTGCATCGGACCGGTGATCTAAGCTTGCGTGATACGAGCAACTTCGTTCTGTGGGAGTATTCAGTGAGTTGGAACCCAGCACACATGGTTTGAGTTGCTTGATAAATTTCCTTCAGGAAGAGCACCCTCCGATAATATCGAATTTCGGCATGGGAAGTGCCCTCGTTAATTACTATCGTAAGAAGAATGAAAAGGACGAACACATACCCAAGGTAAGAACCATCAGAACTTCCCGAGATGCGCCACCCTTACACATGATAGGCTGACCTTGGCGTTCCCTTTGTCCTTGAACCACAAGATGAATCACCATTCATGAAGTTTGGATATGTCTATCCTGGGCAGACCATTCCGGCTCTATACAACAATCTGGTTCGAGCACCACTTTTCCGCCAAAAAGCCTATTCCACCGATTTCCTCGTAGTGAGGTATGATATAGCGTCACTTCGGAGGGCTATATTTTACTGATATACTATATGACCAGAAACACTGTGAAAGGAGACTCTAAATATTATATCCGCGAGATAAAAAATCTCTTCGTGATCGGCCAAACCTACCCAGTTACTGAAGTCCCTGGTCCTCACTCGCGCAAAATCACAAATACCATCAAGAATCGACTGCAAGTCATCGCGTTCAAGTTGCTGAAAAAGAGCCCTGGTGAAAGGCTTAAAATATCTCGATTAATGAAGTACTTCCCCGACCAGAACGAATTGCAGATGCGGCAACGCCTCAAGGTTAGTGATGGGTCTATCGATCATCATCGCATGCTCTTAAACTTGATTTATAGGAGTTTATGGAGTATCATCGGCGAGGACCGCACCAAGGGTTCTGGCGTCTGAAGCCAACAATAACCATCCCTGTTGATGCGGAGATGCTCAAAATGGTTGGTCCGGAGCAAGTTGTTCTTACTGAAAGCATGCAGGTCGGCCAGCGACACCTACAGGATGCAGGTTATAGCATGACTACAGACGTCGCTGATGGTGACGAGTCCAAACTTTCAATTGAACAACAGCTAGCCCCCTGGATTACAACAAAGAATTTTCTCTTTGCAACTCAAGCTAAAGCCATGCTGCGACTCCATGGTGAAGGTGATCCTACGGGCCGAGGCGAAGCGTTCAGTTTTGTTCGTATCTCGATGAAAGATATTTTCGTCAAGGCAGGCGAGGACTATGAACAAAAGCTAGGTTAGCTTCATCGATCATGCCGGCATTTACAGAGACTGACGTTCCTAAAACAGCTGAAGCAGAGAACAGACCGAAGTCAGCTCACCGATACAATGTTGCCGAACAACAACAAATCTACAAGTCAGAAATAGAACGTATCTGGAAGGCTCAATTTGACTCCCTGAGTCGAAAAGATGAACCTAAGTTAACAGTCGCGGACGAGCAAAGACACAAAGAAGGCGGGTAGTGTTTTTTGTTACGAATTGGACAAAATCTGAATTTCCGATACAGCTGTGGTTGGTGCAACACAAACTTCTCCCACGTTTGGCCAAGGAGCTCCCTTCGACCACGACCGGGAAGGAAGTTTTGGGCTAGATGGTGGTCGCAAGGTCTTACGTATCAAGAGATATGTGGGTTCTGAGCACAGTATCATCGCACTTCAACTCAGAATTAATAACCTAGATCGACGGACAATGGAACACCGAAATTGTCCGAGATGCTGCCGTCATCCACGCTTACATGCGCAGCCGTCAAGCCATCGAAGAGGAACAGACATTGGCTGATAGTCTTGCGCCGACAGGTGATGCTGATAGGGATAAGCGCGCCAAGAAGAGGTGTGAATTTTTTTCTATCCCTTATCTTCTGCATGACAGTCATCACATTTGTAGACTAGAAGAGCAGATAGCTAGGATGAAGAAGAATCAAGAGCGACGTTTACACAGAAAGAATGCGAAAATCGTCAAAGAGGGCGGGACTCCAATGCAGCTCGATCGGCCTATGAAGCCCGACACAACGGTACGAGAATTTTTACGCTCTTTGACAATATTAACTCTTCTCTTTTAAGAGGCGCTGCGGCCACTGTGGCCAAATGGGTCACATGAGTGAGTACTTCTTTCCGCAGTTATGCGTCAATTTCCCGGCGTTTTTGCCCACCCTACATCTCCGGAAAACCGTTGTATCAAAGTCTCCAACTATTTTTATGATTCTGCGTAATAAGGAAACTGAGCATGTGTCATCGCAGAAACGAATCGCAAGTGCCCTCGTTGGGCTGAATTCAACAGCGGCACGATTCCACCCCCTCTAACGCCATCGGCTTCGGCCACAAGCCCTCCCCCACCCACAGCTCCAGGATTAGCAAATTTAGGTTTCAATCGCGGACCTCCAGTTGGTGGGAGTAGCCTTTCTTTCGGATTTCCGGCTGCTGTTCCATCGCCTTTGGCAACAAGTCCTCCTATGCAAGCAATGGATGATGATAACGCTACTTCACTACCTGGAACGCCTTCATCTGCTGCAGCTGGTCCGAAAATCAAGCTGACACTGAAACGTGGATGAGCAATTTTCAAGAGGACATCCATTCTCAAGGCCGCTTTTTCTCCTTCCATTGGCGAACGTATACTTCCTGCTACTAGGCAACTTGAACCCACGACCTCATGTATCTCATTTTCTGTAATAATGTATGATTAATCAATAACCATCCACACATGAAATTACGGCAACTGGAGCTTTCTTGACATTCTGTGACATATACTCCACTTTCCAATGCGAAGATAATTGTTACTCATCGTGCATCGGATTGTGATGGGACTAGACTGAGGGTCCGGACAAGATTAAGAACACAAAACACTTCACACATTCAGAGGATGTGAAGAAAAATCGTGATAGCTATCTCACCTTCCACTCCCCGTCCAGAATTCAGCTCTTTAATTATCATGCCCATTTGATTAGATGCAGCACGACAGAAACCAAATGAATTCAAGCAATGATCATTAGATCATTATATGTAGGTGAGCTAGAACAACAGATCATTGTGAGGATATGTATGTGTTTATCAAATGTACAGGTTATCAGGTGAAGCCAAGAAGAACAAACAGCTAATGAGATCAGTAAGAGTTAATGATACACGAAAGATAGCGAAATACGATATAATGAAAAAACAGATGCGTCAATTTCTCTTTATCTCCAGTCGGCTAACAATGCAAAGAATACCTCTTGCATTGAACCACTAGGCAGCGGCCATCTCCACATCCTGTGGCAGTGACATCGGTTGACCATATTTGTTCTTGAAGTCACCATTGATTTTGACGAGGAGCTCCAGAATGAGATCCGCATGTCTTTTCCTCTGTTCCTTGGAAATTAGATCTCTCTTTTCAAGGTCCATCATCTTGACATCATTCACCAGTTGATCCTCACATTGACGTTCCCGCGGCGCAAGCAAGTCAATACTACTGAAACTGGGCAAGATGGCGTGTCCAGATCCGAATGAGGGTTCAACGGAGGATGACTCGTGGAAATGGGGAGCAGAATGATAGGACCGAGGTTGGGAGGAGGGTGATCGGTAAATTGCGCTGAGAGGTGGCAAAGTAACACGTTTATCACCAGGTGTAAGCATTGGATATAATGGTTCAGGCTTCGGAATCAACACCGGTTTACGGTCACTCAAATTTGGTAGCCCATTGCTTCTTTGCGATGACTGGGCAAGTGAAGGGCGTGGTTCAACCAGTGCAGGACGATCGACTAAAGGAAGGCTCTTAAGCGCGACCATTGACCGCATCGGCTTGGATGAATATTCTGGGGGAGCAAGATGCGCCACGTGAGGGATACCCCTCATGCGTTGGAAGTCAAAG
>Ga0153924_1000483_pt1 | contig 24644 bp, 39 predicted proteins | sample TSNJ008MetaG_FD_104709 | JGI IMG/M metagenome (GOLD analysis project Ga0153924, IMG submission 104709) | Attine ant fungus gardens microbial communities from New Jersey, USA - TSNJ008 MetaG | ecosystem: Host-associated > Fungi > Mycelium > Unclassified | place: USA: New Jersey, Wharton State...
AGAGCGGTACACAAGTACAAAGACTCCAGAGAGCAGTTCGAACAAAGAACTCACAAAAGACTGATTGACATTATTACACCATCACAGAAGACTGTGGATTCACTATCCAGGTTAGAGATGCCAGCAGGTGTATATATTGACATTAAGATGAAGACTAAGTAGTTCTTTACAAATTAATAAGTTATCCTGAAGGGTTTTATATAGAAGTCACATGCAGAGGAAGCATAGCTTTTTCGATAATACTCACGGATGTGAGTGATGTCCACTTATATTTTACTGTTCTAGGATGATCGTATCACTTCTATATTAATAGAATGAATACGATCCGCTGTAGATTAAACAGGAGGCAAGTGTGAAAGTAGAACTTTCGCCCCCCTGAATTTAATGTTTGCTATGCAGACAGAAGGGAGCAAAGAAGACAATGAATAAAGCGATATTATCAACGAAAGTTGGAATGACTCAAATCTTCAATGAAGACGGTGTATTGACACCGGTAACTGTACTTCAAGCTGGTCCATGTGTGGTTACACAGGTTAAGACAGTCCAAAATGATGGTTACAGTGCGGTTCAAGTAGGATACGTTGACAAGAGAGAAAAATTAGTTAATAAACCTTTAAAAGGACAATTTGATAAGGCGGGCGTGTCTTACAAGCGTTTTTTAAGAGAGTTTAAGTTTGAAAATGCTGAAGAATATTCAGTAAAAGATGAGATTAAAGCAAATGTATTTGCAGCAGGAGATAAAGTTGATGTTACTGCAATCTCTAAAGGTAAAGGATTCCAAGGTGCAATCAAGAGACATGGTCAATCACGCGGACCGATGGCACATGGTTCTAAGTTTCATCGTCATGCCGGTTCTAATGGTGCGGCTTCAAGTCCGAGTAAAGTATTCAAAGGCAAAAAGATGCCGGGACATATGGGAGCGAAGAGAATTACAGTTCAGAATTTAGAGATTGTCAGAGTAGATGAAGATAACAACTTAATCTTAGTTAAAGGTGCTGTACCGGGACCTAAAAAATCTTTAGTTAGTATTAAAGAAACAGTGAAAACCGGTAAATAGTTTTTGGAAGGAGGAACATACAGATGTCAAAAGTATCTGTTTACAATATGGAAGGCAGCCAGGTTGGAGAGATGGAACTAAACGACGATATATTCGGCGTTGAAGTGAATGAACATTTATTACACATGTCAGTGGTAAGCCAACTAGCTAACAAGCGTCAAGGAACACAAAGTGCCAAGACACGTTCAGAGGTTCGCGGCGGTGGTAGAAAACCATGGAAACAAAAGGGAACAGGACATGCTAGACAAGGTTCTACAAGATCTCCGCAATGGACAGGTGGCGGTGTGGTATTTGCACCAAAGCCAAGAGATTATTCTTTTAAGCTAAATAAAAAGGAAAGAAGAATAGCTCTTAAATCAGCTCTTACTACAAGAGTGAATGAAAATAAACTAATTATTGTTGATTCAATTCAATTAGATGAAATCAAAACGAAAAAGATTGTAAATGCATTAAACAATTTAAATGTTTCGAAAGCTTTGATTGTCTTGAATGAAAATGATACAAATGTAGTTTTATCAGCTAAAGACATCCCTGCAGTTAAAACAGCTTTAACCAACACTATCAACGTATATGACATTATGAAATACGGGACAGTAGTAATTGATAAAGCAGCTGTAGCAACAATTGAGGAGGTGTATGCATAATGGCTAACATTCAATATTATGACGTAATACTGAAACCGGTTGTTACCGAAAAAAGTATGAATGCTATGAGTGAAAAGAAATATACATTTTATGTTCACACAGATGCGACAAAATCACAAGTCAAAGAAGCTGTTGAAAAAATGTTTACCGGAACGAAAGTTGCGAAAGTAAACACAATGAATTTGGAAGGAAAGTTGAAAAGAAGAGGAAAAACTTCCGGAAAAACTTCCAGTAAAAAGAAAGCTATCGTACAACTAACAGCTGATAGCGCAGATATCGAAATTTTCGAAGGCCTATAAAATAAGTTGAAGTTCGCCAACGAACCGAAAGTTTATTCTAAAAGTAATGTTTCGCCAACGAACCGGGTACCCACGAAACTCCGTTCCACGGGGCCCCGGTTCGGGAAAGTCACACTTCGAGGAAAGTAAGTATCAAAATATACGCAACAAAAGCGTGAGAATAAATATATTGCAAAGGAGATATAGAAATGGGAATTAAAACTTATAACCCATATACACCTTCTAGGAGAGCTATGACCGGTTCTGATTTTGCTGAAATAACAAAATCAACACCTGAAAAGACTTTGATTGTATCAAAGAAAAGAACGGCTGGTCGTAACAATCAAGGAAAGATTACGGTTAGACATCGCGGTGGTGGTGCTAAAAAGAATTATAGATTAATTGATTTTAAAAGAAGAAAAGATGGAATTCCTGCGAATGTAGTCGGAATCGAATACGATCCAAACAGAACAGCGAATATTGCTCTAATCTGTTATGCAGACGGTGAAAAGGCATATATCATTGCACCTAACGGAATCAAAGTAGGTATGACAGTAATGAATGGTACAGAAGCTGAGATTAAAGTGGGAAATTGCTTACCGCTTGAAAATATTCCAGTTGGAACAGAAATTCACAATATAGAATTATATCCGGGTAAAGGTGCTCAATTAGTTCGTTCTGCGGGTAACTCAGCACAATTGATGGCGAAAGAAGGGAAATATGCAACGCTTAGATTACCTTCAGGTGAAATGAGAATGGTACCGATTATTTGTAGAGCAACAATTGGTGCAGTTGGTAATATTGAACATGATCTTATCAATCTTGGTAAGGCGGGACGTAAGCGTCACATGGGCATAAGACCTACGGTTCGTGGTTCTGTTATGAATCCTAATGACCATCCACACGGTGGTGGTGAAGGTAAGACGGGAATTGGTCGTCCAGGTCCATCTACTCCTTGGGGTAAACCGGCACTTGGCTTAAAGACAAGAAAGAAAAATAAGAAATCCAATAAAATGATCGTTAGAAGACGCGACGGCAAGAATATGAAGTAAGGAGGGATAACCTATGGGACGTTCACTAAAAAAAGGTCCATTTGCTGACGAAAGTTTGCTTAAGAAAATTAATGCAATGAATGAGACAGGTGATAAAGCAGTTATTAAGACTTGGTCACGCCGTTCAACAATTTTCCCACAAATGGTAGGACATACAATTGCAGTTCATGATGGCAGAAAGCATGTACCGGTATATCTTACAGAAGATATGGTAGGACACAAACTGGGTGAATTTGTAGCCACTAGAACTTATAGAGGACATGGAAAAGACGAAAAGAAATCAAGAGCTCGTTAGTTTACGAATATGAAAGGAGGTTTTATCCATGGCAAAAGGACATAGATCCCAAATTAAGAGAGAAAGAAATGCAGTGAAAGATACCAGACCATCTGCTAAAGTTTCTTATGCCAGAGTGTCTGTGCAAAAAGCTTGTTATGTTTTAGATGCCATCAGGGGTAAGGATGTGCAATCAGCACTTGGTATTTTGACTTACAATCCTAGATATGCATCTACTGTAATAGAAAAGTTGCTTAAATCAGCAATTGCAAATGCTGAGAATAATAATGGTATGAATGCCGATAATCTTTATATTGAGGAATGTTATGCGAATAAAGGACCAACAATGAAGAGGATTAAACCAAGAGCGCAAGGTAGAGCTTATAGAATTGAAAAAAGAATGAGCCATATCACAATTGTGTTAAATGAAAGATAATATAATCTCACATAGAAGTGAGCCATTGGGATATGAAAGGAGATTAGAATGGGACAAAAAGTCAATCCTCACGGCCTGAGAGTCGGAATTATCAAAGACTGGGACTCAAAATGGTATGCTGAAGCAGATTTTGCTGATAATTTGGTAGAAGATTATGCTGTTAGAAAATTTCTTAAGAAGAAATTATATACTGCTGGAATCTCTAAAATAGAAATCGAAAGAGCATCTGATAGAGTTAAGGTTATAATTTATACAGCGAAGCCTGGTGTTGTTATTGGTAAAGGCGGAGCAGAAATTGAAAAAATAAAAAAAGAAGTACAAAAACTTGTTAGCAATAATAAAAAGTTAGTAATTGATATCAAAGAAGTGAAAAGACCTGATAAAGAAGCGCAATTAGTAGCAGAAAATATTGCACTGCAATTAGAGAACCGTATCTCTTTTAGAAGAGCGATGAAGTCATCTATGGGCAGAACTATGAAATCGGGAGCGAAAGGTATTAAAACTTCCGTATCAGGTCGTCTTGGCGGCGCAGATATGGCACGTACAGAATTTTATAGTGAAGGTACGATTCCGTTGCAGACATTACGTGCTGATATTGATTATGGTTTCGCAGAAGCAGATACAACTTTTGGTAAATTAGGTGTTAAAGTTTGGATCTACAAAGGTGAAGTACTTCCAGTAAAAGCAGTTGTTAAGGAAGGGAGCGATAAATAATGTTAATGCCAAAAAGAGTAAAGCGTCGTAAACAATTCCGTGGCTCCATGAGAGGTAAAGCTCTGAGAGGTAATAAGATTACTTATGGTGAATTCGGTATTGTTGCTTTAGAACCAGCATGGATTAAATCTAACCAAATTGAAGCAGCACGTATTGCGATGACACGTTATATAAAACGTGGTGGTCAGGTTTGGATTAAGATTTTCCCTGATAAACCAGTAACTACAAAACCAGCTGAAACACGTATGGGTTCAGGTAAAGGAACTCTAGAATACTGGGTAGCAGTTGTAAAACCAGGACGTGTAATGTTTGAAATCTCAGGTGTTCCGGAAGAAACAGCCAGAGAAGCGTTACGTCTTGCAATGCATAAATTACCAGTAAAATGTAAGGTTGTTTCTCGCGCAGACTTAGAAGGCGGTGATAACAGTGAAAATTAATAAATATGTAGAAGGTTTAAATAGTAAATCAGCTACAGAATTAAATGATGAATTAGTAGCTGCTAAGAAGGAACTTTTTAATTTAAGATTCCAAAACGCAACAAATCAATTGGATAATACAAGCAGAATTAAAGAGGTAAGAAAGAACATTGCCAGAATTCAGACTATTATAGTAAAAAAAGCTGCCGAATAATAAGCTCAAATCAGAAATTTGAGCTGAGAAGAATTTAAGTTCTTCAAGAAAAATGTATTATCTGATGTCATATTTCAAGAAAGGAGACAATTGTTGTGGATAGAAATTTAAGAAAAACCCGTACAGGTAAAGTAGTCAGCGATAAGATGGATAAAACGGTAGTTGTTACAGTGGAAGATCACGTTAAGCATCCTCTGTATAAAAAAATCGTTAAAAGAAGCAGTAAATTAAAGGCGCATGATGAAAAAAATGAGTGCGGAATTGGTGATACAGTAAAAATAATGGAAACAAGACCTTTGTCAAAAGATAAAAGATGGAGACTTGTGGAAATAATTGAAAAAGCAAAATAGTAGAAAGGAGTATTATTATGATTCAACAGGAAAGTAGACTTAAAGTCGCTGACAATACAGGCGCTAAAGAATTACTTTGTATCAGAGTAATGGGCGGTTCTACTAGAAGATATGCTAACATTGGTGATGTGATTGTTGCTACTGTTAAAGATGCAACACCAGGTGGTGTTGTTAAAAAGGGTGATGTTGTAAAAGCTGTAGTAGTACGTACAGTAAAAGGCGCTCGTCGTAAAGATGGGTCTTATATCAAATTTGATGAAAATGCCGCTGTACTTATTAAGGAAGACAGAAACCCAAGAGGAACACGTATTTTTGGGCCGGTAGCGAGAGAGCTAAGAGAAAAACAATTTATGAAAATTGTTTCATTAGCACCGGAAGTATTATAAGGAGGTGCAGACATGGCAACTAGTAAAATCAAAAAAGGTGATCTAGTAAAAGTAATCGCCGGAAAAGATAAAGATAAAGAAGGTAAAGTATTATCTGTAGATAAAAAAAATAACACAGTTTTTGTTGAAGGAATCAGCATGATTACAAAGCACACAAAACCAAGTGCTGCGAATCAAAGTGGTGGTATTATCAACCAAGAAGGACCTATTGACATTTCAAATGTAATGTATATCCATAAGGGAACCGCTACAAGAGTTGGATTCCAAGTAAAAGATGGTAAAAAAGTTCGTGTTGCAAAATCAACAGGTGATGTTATTGATTAATATAGAGAGGAGGTCCGACAAAGTTGAGTACACTAAAAGAAATGTATGATAGCGAAATGAAAGAAGCTATGATTAAAAAATTTGGTTATAAAAACGTTATGGAAATTCCCAAAATAGAAAAGGTTGTTATCAATATGGGTGTTGGCGAAGCCAAAGATAATGCGAAGCTGTTAGATGCTGCTGTTAAGGATTTAGAGACTATAACAGGGCAGAAAGCTGTTTTAACTAGAGCAAAAAACTCAATTGCCAACTTCAAGCTTAGAGAAGGAATGCCGATTGGATGTAAAGTTACATTAAGAGGAACGAGAATGTATGAATTTGTTGAAAGACTTATTAATCTTGCATTACCTCGTGTTCGTGACTTTAGAGGTGTAAATCCTAATGCATTTGATGGAAGAGGAAATTATGCTTTAGGAGTGAAAGATCAATTGATTTTCCCTGAGATCGAATATGATAAAGTAGACAAAGTAAGAGGTATGGATATTATATTTGTCACAACAGCTAAGACTGATGAAGAAGCTCGTGAATTATTGACATTATTTAACATGCCATTTCAAAAATAGTTAGGAGGGAAATCCATGGCTAAGACTGCTATGAAAGTTAAGCAACAACGTAAAGCGAAGTTCTCTACTCAAGAGTACAGCCGTTGTAGAATATGTGGTCGCCCACATGCTTATTTAAGAAAATACGGAATCTGTAGAATATGTTTCCGCGAACTAGCATATAAAGGACAAATACCAGGAGTTAAAAAAGCTAGTTGGTAGTCCGTAGTATTGAATGATGGAATAAGTCTGAATACTCAGACTACTCATCTAGACATATTGCAAGTTAGTCTGCAGTATGTAAGAAAGGAGAATATAAAATGACAATGAGCGATCCAATTGCAGATATGCTTACAAGAATTCGTAATGCAAATACTGCTAAACATGATACAGTTGATATTCCTGCATCAAAGATGAAATTAGCTATTGCTGACATCCTTGTGGGGGAAGGTTATATCGCTAAGTATGATATTGTAGAAGATGGTAATTTTAAGACAATCCGTGCTACATTAAAATATGGTCAAAATAAAAACGAAAAGATTATTGCAGGTCTTAAGAGAATTTCAAAACCAGGTCTTCGTGTTTACGCTAACAAAGAAGAACTTCCAAGAGTATTGGGTGGTTTAGGAATTGCTATTATCTCAACAAATGAAGGTGTTATTACTGATAAAGAAGCCAGAAGGCGAAATGTAGGCGGAGAAGTTTTAGCATTTGTTTGGTAGGCTAAAGTATTGCTGTATAACAGCTTTGCCATATGAAAAGGTGGTAAAAGTAAAATAGTAGTGAAATGATTCCGATTTTTGCTATTAAATAAAAACAGGAGGTGCGGGCATGTCACGTATAGGAAGATTGCCTATCGCGGTACCAGCAGGTGTTACTGTTGATATTGCAGAAAATAATAAAGTTACAGTAAAAGGTCCAAAAGGAACACTTGAAAGAGTATTGCCGGAAGAAATGGATATTAAGTTAGATGGTGATACTGTTGTAGTTGCAAGACCTAATGACTTAAAGAAAATGAAAGCATTGCATGGTCTTACAAGAACATTAATCAACAATATGGTAATTGGTGTAACAGAAGGATACCAGAAGCTTCTTGAAGTGAATGGTGTCGGATACAGAGCATCAAAGCAAGGAAAGAAACTAGTACTTACACTGGGATATTCCCATCCGGTTGAAATGATAGATCCTGAAGGTCTAGAATCTATTGTAGAAGGAACAAATAAGATTACAATTAAAGGTATTGATAAAGAAAAAGTTGGCCAGTACGCTGCTGAAATCAGAGACAAAAGACGTCCGGAACCTTACAAAGGTAAAGGTATCAAATATGCTGATGAGGTTATCAGACGTAAAGTTGGTAAGACTGGTAAGAAATAATTAAAGGAGTGAACAAGGATGATTAACAAGAAATCAAGAACAGAAATGCGTGTTAAAAAACACAAAAAAGTACGTAATCGTTTCAGTGGAACTGCAGCAAGACCTCGCCTGGCAGTATTCAGAAGTAATAATCATATGTACGCTCAAATTATTGACGACACAGTTGGAAATACTCTTGTATCAGCTTCAACCCTTGAAAAAGCAGTTGCAGCTGAGCTTGAAAAGACTAATGACGTTAGTGCAGCTGCATATTTAGGAACAGTTATTGGTAAGAGAGCTATTGAAAAAGGTATTACAACAGTTGTCTTTGATAGAGGCGGATTCATATATCAAGGTAAAATAAAAGTGTTAGCGGATTCAGCCAGAGAAGCTGGATTAGAATTTTAATCGAGGAGGAAGAACACATGAAACGTGAATTAATTGATGCTAGTCAATTTGAATTAGAAGAAAAAGTAGTATCAATCAAACGTGTAACTAAGGTTGTTAAAGGTGGTCGTAACTTCAGATTTTCAGCTTTAGTTGTCGTTGGTGACGGAAAGGGACACGTTGGTGCAGGTTTAGGAAAAGCAACAGAAATACCTGAAGCAATCCGTAAAGGTAAAGAAGATGCAATGAAAAAGCTTATAAATGTACCATTGGATGAAAATTCAAGTATTCCTCACGATTTGATTGGTAAATTTGGCAGTGCTTCTGTATTGCTTAAGAAGGCTCCGGATGGTACGGGAGTTATCGCTGGTGGTCCGGCACGTAATGTGCTTGAATTAGCAGGAGTTAAGAATATTCGTACAAAATCTTTAGGATCTAACAATAAACAAAATGTTGTACTTGCTACAATCGAAGGTTTAGCAGCATTAAAAACTCCTGAGCAGGTAGCTAAGCTTCGCGGAAAATCTGTAGAAGAGATTTTAGGCTGATAGGAGGTAATAAAATGGCTGATAAATTAAAAATTACTTTAGTAAAATCAACTATCGGAGCAGTTCCAAAGAACAGAAAGACAGTTGAAGCTTTAGGATTAAGAAAACTATATAAAACAGTTGAAATGCCAGATAACGAAGCAGTTAGAGGCATGATTCGGCAAGTTAGACACTTAGTAAAAGTAGAAGAAATATAATCAAGATAAGGAGGTGCAACATGGATTTATCAAATTTACAACCTGCTGTTGGTTCAAAACACAGTAATAATTTCAGACGTGGACGTGGACACGGTTCAGGAAATGGTAAAACAGCCGGTAAAGGCCACAAAGGTCAAAAAGCACGTTCAGGCGGCGGCACCAGAATAGGTTTTGAAGGCGGTCAAATGCCATTATACAGACGTATTCCTAAAAGAGGATTTACGAACAGAAATTCAAAAGAAATCGTAGGCATTAATTTAAATGCTTTAGAAATATTTGACAACGATGCAGTCGTTTCTGTTGAAACATTGATGGAAAGAGGAATTGTTAAGAATCCTAAGGACGGCGTTAAAATTCTTGGAAACGGAGAATTAACTAAGAAGCTTACAGTTAAAGTGAATGCATTTAGTGCATCTGCGAAGGAAAAAATAGAAGCTCTTGGTGGAACCTGTGAGGTGATTTAATGTTTAAAACACTTAAGAATGCATTAAAGGTAAAAGAGATTCGCAATGGAATCATTTATACATTTTTAATGATTGTTGTTGTTAGAATCGGGTGTCAGATTCCTATTCCGGGAACTGATGCTGATGTAATTGCACAAATAACAGAACAATTCTCGGGAGGTGCATTTGGATTCTTTGATGCAATGACCGGAGGATCTTTTAGTGAGATGTCAATATTTGCATTAAATATTACACCTTATATTACAGCTTCTATTATCATTCAGCTTTTAACAATTGCAATTCCTAAATTAGAGGAAATGCAAAAGGATGGAGAAGACGGAAGAAAGAAGATTCAAAAGATTACACGTTTTGTAACAGTTGCATTAGCCATCATTGAGGGTACTGCAATGGCAATTGGTTTTGGAAATCAGGGTGTATTTGGTGCAACAAGCAGTATGTCAACTGCAGAGTATGCAGGAGTAATTACTGTAGCAGTAATCACCATGACAGCAGGTTCTGCATTAGTTATGTGGATTGGTGAGCGTATTACAGAAAAAGGTGTTGGAAATGGTATCTCGATTGTACTGTTAGTTAATATCATATCAAGAATTCCATCAGATATCATTAATCTATTTGATAAATTTGTAAAAGGTGCCAGTTCAATTGGTGGATCTGTTTTAGCAGCAGTAGTTATTATTGCAATAATTGTATTTGTAGTGGCATTTGTAGTAATATTACAGGATGGGCAACGTAAAATTGCAGTTCAATATTCAAAGAAAATGCAGGGAAGAAAAATGGTAGGCGGACAAACAAGCCATATTCCATTAAAGGTAAACACTGCCGGTGTTATTCCGGTTATCTTCGCTCAGTCATTATTACAATTTCCTGTAGTAATTGGTTCTTTCTTTAAACAGAGCAATGCGGAATGGACGAAATATTTATCTTCGCAATATTGGGCTAACCCGGATGCATTAAAGTATTCAATTGGTTTATTAGCATATATTTTGTTAGTATTGTTCTTTGCTTACTTCTATACATCCATTACTTTCAACCCGGTTGAAGTAGCGAATAATATGAAGAAGCAAGGTGGATTTATTCCAGGTATCCGTCCCGGAAAGCCAACATCAACATATTTACAAACTATATTAAATTATGTTATTTTTATAGGTGCTGCAGGACTTATTTTAGTAGCAATTACACCAATAATATTTTCGGGTGTATTTAGTGCAAGCGTATCCTTTGGTGGTACATCATTGATTATTATTGTTGGTGTTGTAATAGAGACTTTGAAAAATATTGAATCTAAGATGGTGGTTCGTAACTATAAAGGTTTCTTGACCGATTAATACACTAGATTCTAATGATATGGAATGAGGCAACACCAGTATAGGAATTCCTAGTTTATATGGAATGTTGGTATCCTCATTTCATTTTTTAGTAAAATGAGTAAGTGGAAAAAAGTAACAGTAAGTGTGGAAGAAAATTAAGTTATGAAAGGAATGCCACATATTATCTTTCACATAAAAGTTGTGGCAGTATCGTAGGAGAAACTTGTTTCTCTTGTGAAACGAGTTTTACTCGTTAGCTTGCGATATGCAATGGGTGTAAAATGAAGATTATCATGCTAGGTGCGCCAGGCGCAGGAAAAGGTACACAAGCTAAAATGCTTGCAGAAAAATATGATATTCCTCACATTTCTACAGGGGACATCTTTAGAGTGAATATAAAGAATGGTACTGAGTTAGGACAGAAAGCAAAGGCATATATGGATAAGGGCTTATTGGTGCCCGATGAATTAGTAGTAGACTTAGTAGTAGACAGACTAAAGCAGGAAGATTGTAAAAAAGGATATATTCTCGATGGATTTCCTAGAACGATTCCTCAGGCAGAAAGTCTAGATGCGGCTTTGTCAGAAATCGGAGACAAGATTGACTGTGCAGTGAATGTTGAAGCTCCTGATGAAAACATTATAAAAAGATTAAGTGGTAGAAGAGCATGTGTGAAATGCGGTGGAACTTATCATATAGTAAACATTCCGACTAAAGTGGAAGGAATCTGTGATAAATGTGGTGGTGAACTGACTTTAAGAGAAGATGATAAACCGGAAACAGTTCAAAAAAGATTAGCTGTATATCACGAGCAGACACAGCCTTTGATTGAATACTATAACAATCAAAATGTATTATTTGAGGTTAATGGAATTTTAGATATTAAAGTGGTTTTTGACCAAATCACTGATTTTTTAGGTGCAGAATAATATGTCAGTAACGATTAAATCCCAAAGAGAAATTAATCTGATGAGAGATGCTGGGAAAATACTTTCAAAAGTTCATAAAGGTTTAGAAGAAGCACTTAAGCCGGGAATGTCTACATGGCAGATTGATAAGTTGGGAGAAGAGATGATACGTAGTTACGGCTGTATTCCGTCATTTCTTAATTATAATGGCTATCCGGCATCAATCTGTGTATCAATAAACGACGAGGTCGTACATGGAATCCCTAGCAAAAAGCGAATCATAGATGAAGGAGATATCGTAAGTTTGGATGCAGGGGTCATTCATCAAGGTTATCATTCGGACGCTGCGAGGACCCATGCGATAGGTGAAGTATCGGCAGAGGCAAAGCAATTAATTGAGGTTACAAAACAATGTTTTTTTGAAGGTATTAAATTTGCAAAAGAAGGGCATCATCTATATGAAATTTCAGCTGCCATAGGTGCTTATGCAGGAAATTTTGGTTACGGAGTTGTTAGAGATCTGGTAGGTCATGGCATTGGAATACAGTTGCATGAAGATCCATCCATACCTAACTTCAAACAACTGCGGAGAGGTATTAAATTGCAGGCGGGCATGACATTAGCAATTGAACCTATGATTAATATAGGAAAGCTAAATGTAGTATGGCTAGATGATGATTGGACCGTTGTTACAGAGGATAGTTCTTTATCAGCTCATTATGAAAACACAGTTCTTGTAACAAAAGGCGAGCCTGAGATTTTAAGTATTTAACCGATAAGCTGCGATAGCAACTATTCGGTTATGAACAAGTAGCGAAGCGGATTGTGAATATCCGCTTGACTGAAAGAGGTAAGCTTGTGGATAGATTTGAAAATTGGAATTCTAATTTTATTGGAAGTTTGGCCAAACCGAAAGCCGGACATGATAAAGGTGAAATCTTTGTAATAATAAAGGAAGATAGTGAATATGTATATTTAGTGAATGGGAAAAATAGGACAGTTGATAATCCTAAAAAAAAGAAAAAAAAGCATATTCAACTTATAAAATATAATGAAGACAGCCTTATTCATAAAATTAAAACAAATCAAAAAATCATAAACGAAGATATTAAAAGAACGATCAAAATTTATAACACAGTCAAAGAGATATAGGAGGTATCAGGATGTCTAAAGCTGACGTAATTGAAATAGAAGGAACAGTAGTAGAAAAATTACCAAATGCTATGTTTCAAGTTGAACTTGAAAACGGTCATACAGTGTTGGCACATATCAGTGGCAGATTACGTATGAATTATATCAAGATTTTACCGGGTGACAAAGTAACAATTGAGCTGTCTCCATACGACTTGAGCAAGGGACGTATCATTTGGAGAGACAAGTAGATGCTAAAGTCGTATTCGATCATAAGTAAAGGACAGTAAAATAAATCCAGTTAAATTTTGCTTGATTTCCAAGTTTTACTATGCTATACTTATGAATGGACTTTTTTTGAAAGGAGGATTTACTGTGAAAGTTAGATCATCAGTTAAACCCATTTGTGAAAAATGTAAGGTCATTAAGAGAAAGGGAAGCATCAGAGTAATCTGTGAAAATCCTAGACACAAGCAGAGACAAGGATAATATATGCCTATCGCTGCTATGAGATTTTGCGGCTGCAGTAGTATAATATACTCAGACGAGTGATTATATTGCTATTAAATGATGGCTATTTGCTGAATTTTTGCCATCTATACAAGCGAAACAAAATGCATGTTTGCAAAGGTATTTTGTGAGCGAGATTATGGTTTCTACAGCCATAATGCTATTGTGCAATAGATAATTCTACCTGCACAGGTATGATTTTTAATCATAATTATTTTGAAACAAAAAATAAAGTTAAGTGGTAGAAAGCGTACACATTTCAGGCGTTATAATTTAACGGGCTACGCTGATTGTACAACTTAAGTATTTAACAATGGAGGTGCTATACACTATGGCTCGTATATCAGGTGTTGATTTACCAAGAGAAAAACGTGTAGAAATAGGTTTGACTTATATTTATGGTATCGGTAAAGCAAGTGCAACTCGTATTCTTGCTCAAGCAGGTGTTAATCCGGACACTCGTGTCAGAGATTTAACAGATGAAGAGATCAAGAAGATTGCAGCAGTAATTGATGAAAGTCAAACAGTAGAAGGTGATTTAAGAAGAGAAGTCGCTTTAAATATTAAGAGACTACAAGAAATTGGATGCTATAGAGGTATCCGTCATAGAAAAGGACTTCCTGTGCGTGGTCAAAAAACGAAGACCAATGCAAGAACAAGAAAGGGTCCAAAGAGAACCATTGCCAATAAGAAGAAATAAATAATAAGCATGAGGTTCTCTTGAGAACCATTGCCAATAAGAAGAAGTAAATAGTAAGCATGAGGTTCTCTTGAGAACCATGGCAAATAAGAAGAAATAAATAATAAGCATGAGGTTCTCTTGAGAACCATGGCAAATAAGAAAATAAGAAAACCCATAAGGGAGGTTAGTTTAAATGGCGAATAAAGTTACCAAAAAAGTGACAAAAAAGCGTGTAAAGAAAAACGTTGAACGCGGACAAGCGCATATTCAATCATCTTTTAACAATACAATTGTTACATTGACAGATGTTCAGGGAAATGCGTTATCATGGGCAAGTGCCGGTGGTCTGGGATTTAGAGGTTCAAAGAAATCTACTCCTTATGCAGCTCAGATGGCAGCGGAAACTGCTACTAAAGCAGCTTTGGTACATGGATTAAAATCCGTAGATGTTATGGTTAAAGGGCCAGGCTCAGGTAGAGAAGCAGCAATTCGTGCGCTTCAAGCTTGTGGTTTGGAAGTAACAAGCATTAAGGACGTAACTCCGGTACCACATAATGGATGCCGCCCACCAAAACGTAGAAGAGTCTAATAGGAGGTATAAGTTAACATGGCAGTTAATAGAGTTCCTGTTCTTAAAAGATGTAGATCACTTGGTTTAGATCCAGTATATTTAGGAATAGATAAAAAATCAAATAGGCAATTAAAGAGATCCAATAAGAAGATGAGTGAATATGGTCTTCAGCTTAGAGAAAAACAAAAAGCAAAATTCATTTATGGTGTTTTAGAAAAACCATTTAGAAATTATTTTGCAAAAGCGCAGAAGATGAAAGGTATGTCAGGTGAAAATTTAATGATTTTACTTGAATTAAGACTTGATAATGTTATCTTTCGGTTAGGATTTGCCAGGACAAGAAGAGAAGCAAGACAGATAGTGGATCATAAGCATGTTCTTGTAAATGGTAAATGTGTAAACATTCCTTCCTATTTGGTAAAAGCAGGAGATGTTATCGAGATTAGAGAAAAATCAAAAGGTTCTCAAAGATATAAAGATATTCTTGCATCATCAGAAGGTAAGCTGGTTCCAGAGTGGTTAGAAGCGAATCATGACAGCTTATCAGGTACAGTTAAAGAATTACCTTTAAGAGAAAACATTGATGTACCTGTTAATGAAATGCTTATTGTCGAATTATATTCTAAATAAGGTTAAGCAATTCCCAAAAAAGGAGGGGCTATATAGTGTTCGATTTTGAAAGACCTAATATTGAGATTGAAGAAATCTCGGAAGATCAAAAATATGGTAGATTTGTAGTAGAACCTCTAGAAAGAGGCTATGGAACAACACTAGGTAATTCACTAAGAAGAATTATGCTTTCTTCATTACCTGGATCGGCTGTAAGTCAAGTTAAGATAGAGGGTGTTCAGCATGAATTCAGTACAATTCCTTGCATTAAGGAAGATGTGACAGAAATAATAATGAATGTCAAGAATCTTGCAATTAAAAACAGCAGTGATACAAATGAACCTAAGGTGGCATATATAGAAGTTAGCGGTGACTGTGTCGTTACAGCAGCAGATATTAATGCAGACCCGGATATTGAAATTTTAAATCCTGATTTGGTTATTGCAACACTTAACGGTGGAGCTGATAGCAAATTATATATGGAGCTTACAATTACAAAGGGCAGAGGATATGTAGGTGCTGATAAGAATAAAAACGATGAATTGCCAATTGGTGTTATCGCAGTTGATTCTATCTACACTCCGGTAGAGCGCGTGAACTTGTCTATTCAAAATACTCGTGTAGGACAAATTACAGACTTTGATAAGCTTACATTAGATGTATATACAAATGGAACTTTAGTTCCGGATGAAGCTGTTAGTTTGGCAGCAAAAGTTCTAAGTGAACACTTAAGTTTATTCATTGATTTATCAGAAAATGCTAAGACAGCAGAAGTAATGGTTGAAAAAGAAGATAATGAAAAAGAAAAAGTGTTAGAGATGAACATAGATGAATTAGAGTTATCGGTACGTTCATACAACTGTCTAAAGAGAGCTGGAATCAATACAGTAGAAGAATTGATTAACAGAACACCGGAAGATATGATGAAAGTTAGAAACTTAGGACGTAAATCTTTAGACGAAGTATTGGCTAAATTGAAAGAGCTTGATTTGAAATTAAGTGACGGTGACGAGTAAATATAATAATTCATCTAGAGAATAGAAGTAAAGGAGGCAGAGACATGGCAGGTTATAGAAAGCTTGGTAGAACTTCAAGTCAAAGAAAGGCCCTAATCAGAGGTCAGGTAACAAGTCTTTTAAATAATGGTAAAATTGTTACAACTGAAGCTAGAGCGAAAGAGATTCGTAAAGTTGCAGAAGGTCTTATTGCATTAGCAGTGAAAGAAAAGGACAACTTTGAAGAAGTTACAGTGAAAGCTAAAGTAGCTCGTAAAGATAAAGACGGTAATAGAGTAAAAGAAGTAGTAGATGGTAAGAAAGTTACTGTTTATGATGAAGTTGATAAAACAATTCAAAAAGACAGTCCATCTCGTTTACATGCCAGAAGGAAGATGAATCAGGTTCTTTATACAGTGAAAGACGTTCCATCAACTCCGGCAGGCAGAAAAAGAAATACTAAGACTGTTGATGTAGCTAAAAAGCTATTTGAAGAAATTGCACCAAAATATGCTGATCGCAATGGCGGTTATACAAGAATTGTTAAAATTGGACAGCGTAAAGGTGATGCAGCAATGGAAGTATTATTAGAATTAGTATAATAATAGAAACATATATACCGGGGTTGGGTACTCATCAATAAGTATCTGGTCCCGGTTTTTAAGGAGTGGTGGGGATTTTGCAAAATGGTGATTGAATATGGGATAACGCAGACCGCCATATTCAATAACTATATGGAGACTTACGTCATATTTCTTAGATTTAATTATGAGGTTATATTTATGTGCGTAGTGCGTCCAAGCGCAGCGCGTTCACGAAGCACATAAATCGCTTATAACCTCATAATTGAATTTTAGAAATATAGTAAGTCGAATCTGTTTTGAATATGGCGGTCTGCGTTATCCCATATTCAATCACCATTTTGCAAAATCCCTATTATTAAGTATTATTGGCTAACTTGTGATATGTATGGGAGTTAAGTGAAAAACTGTGTTTGCACATCATCATTATCTAAGCAGTAACACGAGCCAGCTTGTGTTATGCAGTGGGAGTTTTATGAAGTTTATTAAAGGTAGAAAATTAGTTTATGATTATATTGAAACAGAAGAGAATAATGAAGAGACAATACTGCGTGCAATTAAGGAAATAGATTTAGATGTTGAGGAGGGTGAGTTTGTAGCGGTCTTGGGACATAATGGATCGGGTAAATCTACTCTGGCAAAGCATTTAAACGTGCTTTTAAAGCCTACTGGGGGTACTTTATGGATAAATGGTAAGGACACATCAGATCAAGGGCAAAAATGGGCAATTAGAGAAGAAACAGGAATGGTATTCCAAAATCCCGACAACCAAATCATTGCCAATGTAGTAGAAGAAGATGTGGCATTCGGCCCGGAAAACATCGGGATCCCGACAGATGAAATCTGGCAGAGGGTAAATTATGCGCTGCAGACCGTAGGTATGGATAATTATCGCTATCACTCGCCAAATCGTTTATCTGGCGGTCAAAAGCAAAGAGTAGCAATTGCCGGGGTCGTAGCAATGAAACCTAAATGTATTGTATTAGATGAACCCACAGCAATGTTAGATCCTAATGGCAGGAAAGAGGTGCTTGATACTGTTCGTAAATTAAATAAACTGGAACAAGTTACAGTGGTATTAATAACACATCATATGGATGAGGTTTTATTTGCAGATAAAGTTATCGTTATGGATGATGGTAAAATAGTAATGCAGGGGACTCCAAAAGAAGTGTTTTCAAGAGTAGAGGACTTAAAACGATATAGTCTGGATGTGCCGCAGATTACAGAGCTGGCTTACCAGCTACAGCAATCCGGGTTAGACCTGCCGGATGGCATTATTACAATTGAAGAATTGGTCAGCAGTTTAAATGCTTTGAAGAAATCAGAATAGAACAGGTGGATGTATGTCTATTAGACTAGAAAATGTGAATTACATATATAGTGAAGACACAGTATATGAAATCAGCGCATTAAAAAATGTAAATTTAAAGATTGGTGATAATGAATTTATAGGAGTGATTGGTCATACAGGTTCAGGAAAATCTACGTTGATTCAGCATATGAATGGACTAATTAAAGCAACAAGTGGCACTATTTATTATAATGACAAAGATATCTATGATTCAAAATATAGTTTGAAAGAATTACGCTGCAAAGTGGGACTGGTATTTCAATACCCGGAACATCAGTTGTTTGAAGTAGACGTACTAACGGATGTTTGCTTTGGACCAAAGAATTTAGGTTTATCAGAAGAAGATGCAAAAGCAAGTGCAATCAAAGCCTTAGAACAGGTTGGGATTTCAGAAGACATATATGAGAAATCTCCTTTTGAATTATCAGGGGGACAGAAGCGTAGAGTAGCAATTGCCGGAGTATTGGCAATGGAGCCGGATGTATTGATTTTAGATGAGCCAACAGCAGGGTTAGATCCCAAAGGGCGGGACAGTATATTAGATCAAATATATGAATTATATAGCAGACGGAGTATGACAGTCATATTGGTATCCCATAGTATGGAAGATATCGCAAAATATGTGAACCGCCTTATTGTTATGAACAAAGGTGAAGTAAAATATGACGGTACACCACGAGAAATTTTCTCACATTATAAAGAATTAGAAGAAATTGGACTGAGTGCACCACAGATTACATATGCAATGGCGGCATTAAAGAAAAATGGATTTGAAATAGATGAAAATATAACAACAGTAGAAGAAGCAAAGCAAGAAATATTGAAATGTCTTATGTAAGACAGCAATTGTATGTACGTTAAAATGCACAAATGGGAGTTTAAGCATGAAAGATATCACTATAGGACAATATTATCCAACCAATTCAATGATACATCAGCTTGATCCAAGGGTGAAATTGCTTGGAGCTTTAATATTTATAATTTCATTGTTTATGACAGATAATTTTATTGTATATGGAGTAATCACTATTTTTATAGGTATTATTATTAAAATGTCTAAAATACCTTTTCGAACCTTAATGAAAGGTCTAAAAGGTATTTTGATTTTGCTAATTATTAGTGCAGGTTTTAATTTATTCATTGTCCCCGGAAATGAGTTGATACGGGTGTGGATATTTAAAATTACGGATGAAGGCATTAAGAGAGCAATTTTCTTGGGAATCAGGTTGATCTACCTGGTAATCGGCACATCGCTTATGACGCTGACAACAACACCAAACGATTTGGCTGATGGTTTAGAGAAGGCATTTAGACCGTTAAACAAGATAAAAATACCTGTACATGATATTACAATGATGATGTCTATAGCCCTTAGATTTATCCCAATTTTAATGGAAGAGACAGATAAGATTATGAAAGCTCAGAAAGCAAGAGGTGCAGATTTTGAGACTGGTGGGATTATTAAAAAAGCGAAATCCTTAATACCTTTGTTGGTACCTTTATTTGTATCGGCAATCAGGCGGGCAGTGGATTTAGCAATGGCGATGGAATCCAGATGCTATCAGGGCGGAGAAGGAAGAACGAAAATGAAGCCGCTAAAATACACTTTTAAAGATAAAGTGACGTATTTGACCTATGCCGGATTTTTATTCTTTATCTATTTTTTGAATAGAGTTATAGTTAGTATAGATGTCCTGTCTATTTTAAGCATTTAAGAAATAAATTAAGCGAAATATAAGAGGTGGAAGTGTGAGACGGATAAAACTGACAATTGCATATGATGGCACGAATTATTGCGGATGGCAGATTCAGATCAATGGGATAACAATTGAAGAGGTAATCAATAAGCATTTGTCAAATCTGACAGGCGAAAATATTGCTGTGATTGGTGCAAGCCGGACGGACTCAGGGGTTCATGCTTTGGGGAATGTAGCAGTATTTGATACTGATTGCAATATTCCTTCCGATAAATTTTCCTATGCATTGAATCAAAGACTGCCAAAGGATATTCGTATACAGGAATCATGTCAGGTTCCGCTAGAGTTCCATCCGCGATATTGCGACAGTGACAAGACCTATCAATATAATATATTAAATAGAAATTTTGAAATTCCAACGTTAAGGTTGTATTCGCATTTTGAATTTATGAAACTAGATGTGGATAAAATGAAAGAAGCATCTAACTATATAATAGGAAATCATGACTTTAAAAGTTTTTGCTCTTTAAGAACACAAGTCACGACTACGATTAGAACGATATATCGAATGGAAATTAATAAAAATGGTGATATGATAACCATCACAATTTCAGGAAACGGTTTTTTATATAACATGGTTAGGATCATCGTTGGTACACTGATTAAAGTTGGTTTAGGGGCATATCCGCCGGAATATGTAAAGGATATTATAGATGCAAAAGACAGAACCAAAGCAGGACCTAAAGTAAAAGCCTCCGGCCTTACATTAATTGACATTGATTATGAAAAAAATGGTTGACATAGAAGCGTTCATATAATATAATGATTTACTGTGACAATGTATGTTTAGCTAATGAATGTTCAAACCAAAGCCCCGGTAACGAGCATTTAATTATATAATGAAATGAAAGAAAAATGTTTCGTAACACAACAAGTATTAGGAGGAAAACTAATGAAGAGTTACATGGCTAGTCCAGCAACAATTGAAAAAAAGTGGTATGTAGTTGATGCTACAGGATATACATTAGGTCGTTTATCATCAGAGATTGCTAAAGTGTTAAGAGGTAAAAATAAACCTACTTATACACCACATATTGATACAGGTGATTATGTAATTGTTACTAACGCAGAAAAGATTACTGTTACAGGTAAGAAATTAGATCAAAAGATTTATTATCATCATTCAGATTATGTAGGCGGAATGAAAGAACAGACACTTAGAGAAAAATTAGAAAAGAAACCTGAATCTGTAATTGAACTTGCAGTAAAAGGAATGCTTCCAAAAGGACCTTTAGGAAGAGAAATGCTTAAAAAATTACATGTTTACGCTGGACCGGAGCATCCACATGCTGCTCAAAATCCGGAAGCGTTAACATTCACATTCTAATAGGAACCGAAAGGAGGAAATAATAAGATGGCTGCAACAAAATTTTATGGAACAGGTAGAAGAAAAAAGAGTATTGCAAGAGTATATTTAGTACCAGGTACAGGTAATATTACGATAAATAAAAGAAACATTGATGAATACTTCGGATTAGAAACATTAAAGGTTATCGTTCGTCAACCATTGACAATTACAGATACAGTTTCTAAGTATGATGTATTAGTAAATGTTCATGGCGGCGGATACACAGGACAGGCAGGTGCTGTTAGACATGGTATCGCCAGAGCGTTACTTCAAGTAGATGGAGAATATCGTCCAGTGCTTAAGAAGGCCGGCTTCTTAACAAGAGATCCAAGAATGAAAGAAAGAAAGAAATACGGCTTAAAGGCTGCGAGACGTGCGCCACAATTTTCAAAGAGATAGCGTTATCTGCGAATACAGACAATATAAAGAGCCCGAGAAGTTTATTTCTCAGGGCTTTTATATTGTCTGTATTCATAGGAACCTGAAATGAGCGAAGGAATTTCTGGAAGAAATTACGAGATTATTACAGGATTCGCAGATAACGGAAGAACATATTGACTTATTAATTAATATTTGATATTATACGATATATAAAGTATGAAAGGAGGATTTCGTTATGAAGAGCATTGAATTAAGTGAGGTATTAGTGAGCTAATTTAATAATATATCAGATGCGGCCAGTTAGCTGGCTTTGTTTTGGTATTTTCATAACTAATCTTCATGTGAATATATGATATTTATTGCCACATTTGCTTAGTGTGGTTATTTTTATGCACTTTTTTAAGAAGATGCAGATATAAGAAATTAGCTCAAGATTATATGAAAATAGATAAAAAAGGAGATAAGAAAATTGAATGAAATAGATATTCAAATTGAAAAGGATTTTAGTAATATAATTATGTATGAAAATGATTGTAAATATAGGAATTGCACTCATGCAAGTGAAAAAGGATGTGCTGTTCTAGAGGCTGTTGAAAAAGGAATTATTATGGTTGCAGATTTGAAAGATTATCACAAATATTTGCGCAATCAATTATTTCTTAATAATAATATAGAATATAAAAAAAGTAAGGAAAAATTTAAATTAAAGGTAAGTAAGCATTTTAAAACCTTGATTGATAATCAGAAAAAAGAAGTAAAAGAATTAGAAGAAGACATAAGAGTGGCTGAACAGGAAGGAGAAGAATAAGATGGATATATTAATAAGAAATGAGAAAAAAGAAGAAGAAAGATTGGTAGAGGTAGTCGTAAGAGAAGCATTTTGGAATGTCTATAAGCCAGGATGTGATGAGCATTTAATGTTGCACCAGCTAAGATTATCTGAAGATTTCATACCTGAACTTGATTTCGTGGCAATAAATAATGGAAGAATTGTGGCGAATATAGTTTGTTCAAGATGTTTGGTGGAAGACAATGATAATAATATAGTACATAACGATATAATAAGTATTGGACCAATCGGAGTCTTACCGGATTATCAGAATAAAGGAATTGGTGGAATGCTCATTAACATGGTAAAAGAAGAGTCAGAAAAATTGGGGTACAAGGGAATAGTATTATATGGTAATCCAGCATATTATCATAGATTTGGTTTTGTAAATGCTGCTGTATATAGTGTGCACACTCCGGATGGAACAAATTTCGAAGACTTTATGGCTCTAGAATTGGGAGATGGAAGAATGCAAGGAATACAAGGAAATTGTTATGAATCTAAAGCGTTTGAAATTAAGCCTGATGACTTAGTAAAATTTGAGACTGAGTTTGCATTTTGAATCAACTGGGGCTTTATGTATTCCTTGTGCATATGTTAATGAAGTGGTAAAATATATGAATGGCAGAGTACCTGTCTGTACAGTAGTTGGTATTTCAAGTGATTATTCAACACAGGCTAAAATTATATTTTGGCATAAAGTAAATTTTCTAAGATAGGAAATACTAGGAGGCGAATGAGAGTGAAAAAATTTAAACGAGTTTTTGCAATCGTGATTGACTCACTGGGAGTTGGAGCCATGGAAGATGCATCTGAATACGGTGATATGGGAGCTGATACTTTAGGGCATATTTCAGAATCTGTGGAATCCTTTATTATTCCTAATTTGAAAAAAATGGGACTGGCTAACCTACATCCTATGAAGCAGGTAAAATCTGTATTAAGACCACTTGGCTATTATATGAAATTAAATGAAGCTAGCGCCGGAAAGGATACGATGACCGGACACTGGGAGATTATGGGGCTTCATATCGTCAAGCCATTTCAGACCTTTACTGAAACAGGATTTCCGGATGAGTTAATAGATGAACTTTCAAAACGGACTGGACATAAGATTATTGGTAATAAAAGTGCAAGTGGAACTGACATATTGGAGGAATATGCGGAAGAAGAAATTGCAACAGGGAATATGATAGTATATACTTCTGCGGATTCGGTCCTGCAGATTTGTGGAAATGAAGAAACCTTCGGATTGGATGAACTATATCGTTGCTGTGAAATCGCGAGAGAATTAACCCAAAAGGATGAGTGGAAAGTCGGCAGGGTTATTGCAAGACCTTATATTGGAAAGAGAAAAGGCGAGTTTAAGCGAACAAGTAACCGTCACGATTATGCAATAAAACCATACGGGAAGACTGCGTTAAATGCTTTGGAAAAAGCAGGCTTTGATGTGATTTCGGTTGGTAAGATTCACGATATCTTTGCTGGAGAGGGAATTACCAGGCAATATCGGTCAAAAAGTTCTGTTCATGGGATGGAACAAACGATTGAACTGGCAAAGGAAGATTTTCAAGGATTATGTTTTGTTAATTTAGTTGATTTTGATGCTTTATGGGGGCATAGACGAGACCCGGCAGGATATGCAAAAGAAATCGAAAAATTTGACAGTAAATTAGGTGAGCTGCTAAGTCAATTAAGAGAAGATGATTTGCTTATTATTACGGCGGACCATGGCAATGACCCCACATATAAAGGATCTGACCATACAAGGGAGAAAGTACCGTTACTCTTATATTCCCCATCAATGCGTGGATATGGAGACTTAGGTGAGGCGGATACATTTGCAGTAATAGGTGCGACAATTGCAAATAATTTTGACGTTCCCATGCCAAAAGGAACAATAGGAACTTCTTTATTAAATAAATTAAATTAACGCTTTCATATTGGAAGAGGAAACCATTAAAACTTCATTTTCTGAATTAATAATTATATATAGAAATATAAAATCCGTTTGCACAAGCAAACGGAACAGATTATAGATAAAC
>Ga0153924_1000484_pt1 | contig 24635 bp, 14 predicted proteins | sample TSNJ008MetaG_FD_104709 | JGI IMG/M metagenome (GOLD analysis project Ga0153924, IMG submission 104709) | Attine ant fungus gardens microbial communities from New Jersey, USA - TSNJ008 MetaG | ecosystem: Host-associated > Fungi > Mycelium > Unclassified | place: USA: New Jersey, Wharton State...
TAATTGATACAAGTAAATACTTTTATAATAAAAATAATTTTTAGCCCTTTTTAAAAAAGAGAGACGCGGGGGACTTCAGTCCCCATCCCTTGCCAAAGAGCTACAATTTAATAAGCAGCAAAAAGAAAAATAAAATAAAATTTAATAAAATCTAAGAAATTATAAAAATTCGGGAGGTATAAAAATATAACTAATTAAAAACTAAAATTTAAACTTATACAAAGAGTTATACCACTATTTATAAAGTACCTCTACTGTTCTAAGAAAGTATAATCTTCCTATATACTAACAATAGTGTCTATTACCTCTTACCCTCTTAAGAACTAAAAAGTATAATATTCCTATATATACACAAGTAGTGGTAGTAGATTTGAGGAAAGAATATTTGAAAATCTAGATTATTTTTAATCATATTTCAGTTAATGGAAAACTTTTACTAATTCTAACTGACTATATATTTTACAAAAAGGTAACACAGATTCTTTACTACAAATAACTAACTTTACTACTAATAACTTAACTAACTTTACTAAAAATAACTTAACTAACTTTACTACTAATAACTATTTCTTATTAATAATAACTAGAACTATTACTTATTTCTCACTAATAATAACTAGTACTATTACTTCTTTCTTAATAACACAATCTATCTAATCTTTCTAATCTAGCTAATCTATCTAATCTATCGATTTTACGCAATGAAGTATGGGATTTTATGGATAGTATTTTATTTAATTATAAAATAGGAAGGATACTATATTATTAGTACTTTATATACTAAATTTTACTATATTAGACTATAACTTATTATTATTTTATTATTAACTATTAATTACTTGTAAAAATTAAGTTGAACTAGTCATAACTATACTATTTACTATTATCCAACAGAATCTTGTCGTATAATCATTTTTACGCTAGTGGTGTGTAACGATTCTAAAAATTATAATTAATAATAATTACTATATTCTACTATCAAATATATATTACTTATTTATATAAAATATATTATTACTAATTTACTTTAAGACTTCTGGACGTCAAAGATGATAATTTATGGGTATTTAAAGACTTTACTTTGATTAGATTTTATAATAGAATTATAGTTATAGTATTAATAGAATTTTATAAATAATAGTAATATTTGGGAGTCTTTATAATTGAATTGGAGTTTATTATGGAATATTTTGATTGAATTGGAGAAAAGTTTTTGGAAACAAACAACAACAAAATTTTAGGAAATTAAATTAGAAACTTCTACTCATTGTGTTAAATAGTAAACTTCTACTAATTACTATAAAATAGTAAACTTATACTAAGTAGTGTATAAGGATAGTAAGGGTGTTCTTCCTATTATTCAATAATTAAAGTATAATCTTTCTATAGAATCACAGTGGGTTTCTAGAAGTTCTTGTTGTATAATTCTATAACTAAATTATAATCTACCTATATAATCTAATTGTAGTGTTTTTGTCTCTTTGTCTTTTTGTCTCTAACTAAAAAAATAGAAAACTTATACTAATTAGTGTAAAAGGGTATGGTAAGGGTGTTAGGTGTTTAGGTGTTTGGTGTTGGGTAATGAATACGATATTTTTAATTTTTGTTACTTTTGACTACTATCCACTTAGATTTAGATAGTAATTATAATTAAATTATACTAATTATTTCTCAATATTTTGATAGATTTCAATACTTTGTCGTTATTATTTCTCAAATTAAGAATAGTAAAATACGGTGTGAGTTATCTACTGAGATTTCATCAAATTAAGTTAAATTTTAATACCGAATCGATTTGATTCCTTTCACTCGGCATAAGGGTACCTAAACCATCTAAACCAAGCAATTGGCAACTTGGGACTAGAGACCAAGACTCACAACCATATAATAAGTAGTGGGGGAGACGGAATATTTTTTTTGCAACCGTAGTACGATTAACAAAAGGTTACATAAAACATTATTTAATAAGAAAAGAACCGGTATGAAAATACATTTTTCATCTCTATTAAAAACAAACGTTGTAAGTTATTGCATACGACCAACTTTAACTAGAAATATCTTAAGTAGGGCATTAAATAATATAAAAATATATAAAGAGGCTTACAATATCATTAAATCTAAACCTGGAAATATGACACCGGGTTCTGACAACCAAACCCAAACAATAGACGGAATGTCCATAGTCAAACTAGATAATCTTAAAGATTTCGTAGTAAGCTGGAAATATATTTGTAAACCGACAAAAAGGATATTTATATCCAAAGCAAACGAAAAACTAAGAGCTCTAGGGATTTCCTCTATTATGAATAAAATCTTACAAGTGGCGATAAAACTACTCATTGAACCAGATTGTGAAAGAATATTTTATAAAAATAGTTTTGGTTTCATACCTAAAAGATCAGTTCATCAAGCATAAAAATTATTAGAAGTACGCAGTATGATGGGTATCACCTGGATGATCGAAGGAGATAATAAAGGATATTTCGATAACATAGATCACAAAATTATGGCCAAAATATTACAGGAACGCCTTAACCCTGATAGGACAATAATGGGCCTTATATGGAAAAATTTAAGAGCTGGTTATATAGAAGAAAGAGAATTTAAACACTCTATCTTAGGAGTACCTCAAGGAGGAATCTTATCCCCGATACTTTCAAACCTATACCTTACACAATTCAATAAATATATTGACGAATTAAAGAACGAATACGAAAAATTACCCATATCCACTAAAAACCCTGAATATAGAAAAGTAGAATGAAAAATTGGAAACCTAAAAGATAAATTCAGCCGACCGAAAAAAAGAACGAAAGAAGAAATTAACTTAATTAAAGAGCAAATAGTTAAAAACAGCATCTTACTTAGAACATTACCTTCACCCACCCGAATAGGTAAAAAAATTCACTATATAAAATATGCTGACGACTGAGTAATAGGAGTCTCTGGAACTAGATAATTAACGGAAGAAATAAAAGGTAAAGTAAGAATTTATTTAAAGGATAAACTAAATTTAGAACTATCTATGGATAAAACAAAATTACACACCTTGGTTTCGAATACGCTAAATTTTTGGGATATTACATTAAAGTTAACACAACTAGTCAAAATCTTACCAGTCGTACGAAAACATCCGCTGGGGGATTTAAAAAAACCAGAAAAGGCACAGGTAAACCCAAACTTATATTTCCAAAGGATCTAATAAAAGCTAAACTAATAGAAAAAGGACTAGCTAATGAGAAGGGTAAACCCAGATTCAATGGAAAACTTATATTTCTCTCGGACTATGAAATAGTTAAAAGATATAATAGCATCATAAAAGGCTTTATTAACTTTGAGAATATTACGGAAAACAGATCATCTATGAGGGTATACATTATTGAATTTTCACTTGCCCATACAATAGCTGCCAAACATCGTATGTTACTGAAAGGAGTCTTTAAAAAATATGGTAAACCTATCAAAGTAAGAAAAAAATCAGATAAAGGTGAAGTACTAAAGACAGTGGAGTTCGATTTACCTCAATCACTATCTGCAGAATATTTGAACAAAAAATACATGAAAATAAACAGGTGGAATAATACGATTAATGAAATACTGCCGTATGATTTCTTCAACTCGATTATACACAAAGCGCAAGAAAAACATTTTGGAAGAACCTTGTTATATTTGTGGAGCAACTGAAGATATTGAAATGCATCACCTAAAACACTTGAAAGATACTAAGGACAAGAATACAATAATACAAATAATAAGTAGAATAAATAGAAAAACTATTCCACTCTGTATTTCTTGTCACAATAAAGTACACACAATCCCAGGTAAGTCTGACGGGATGAGTCTTAAAGATTTAAAACAAAAAGTGTGTAAATTTGTTTATGTTTTTGGAGAGCCGTATGCGGAAAAACTTGCTATAGCTTTGCTGGAAGGCTATTCGTTGCCAGTTCTCTCGGGAATCACGGTGAGGGTAGTCGATTCAACTATACATGTAATGTTGATCTAGCATTTATTTATGTATAACATCTCATAGAGAGTGACCCCGTGTGTCGAACATATAATTATATTGGACAATATACTAATTATTTTAGTCAGTGCTGTTTTATACAGCATTATAATTACCACTAAGTGTCACGTTTTTGGCAAGTCTAATAAACTCAGAAAATGAATAGCGACATGGAAAGAGATTATACAGTGTTTACCGTGAAACATAATAGATAATATTTGTGAAATTATCCAAAAATACGTTAAGAAACTTGAAACGTTAAAGGGAAAAGTAAAAGATACTCCTGTTGTTCTAAGCGGAATCTGTCAGCAACTGAATACTAAAGTATACTCAAATATCTCGCGATGATTATATAGACTAAATAGTATTACCTACTACCATACAGTAGTTTACATAATTCTGAATATAAATATAATTATAATCATGATAATGTTAATAACGCAAGGTTCTAAAGATACAAGAACATTAAAATTAGACGAAATGGAACTAGTGGAAGTAACCGCTGAGCATACAGTTATTAATCTTGGTACGAGGGCTCGGAATGATCGTAGTATCGAAACTGATTTAAATTATGAATCAGACGAGAAGGATCATAGTGATTTAAGAACATCAATGAAACCTTCTGGCGATGAAAATAAGCCTAATAAGCGTAAACCAATAGTAAAACTAACCCGAACCTAATTGCATAAGTTAATCAAAGAATGAAGAAATATAAAAACGAAAATCAAAAATATTATAATTTAATTAAGATATTATCAGATCCATACTTTTTAATTGTATGCTACGAAGATATTCAAAGTAACCCTGGTAATATGACTAAGGTATAGTTAATTACACGTTAGATGGCCTTAATGGAAAATGATTAATTAAACTAGCAAAAACTTTGCATAGTGGAGAATTTCAATTTACACCTGCTAGATTAAAAAAATACCAAAAGCAAATGGTAAAATACGTACTCTTAGTATAACGTCACCTAGAGACACACATAAATTAGTAAAAAAAAAAAAGCAATAGGAGTTACCCTAGATGCTGCATACGAACCTTTATTCAGTAAACATTCTTGTGGCTTTAGACTTAAAAAATCTACCCTTGATGCTTTAAGTTAAATTAAGAGGTGCAGGTTTTACATGAGTTATTCAAGGTGATATTGAGAAATGTTTTTACTCTATTCCTCAGAATATTACCAGAAGAAAGATAGTTAAATTATTCGGATGTCCTAACATAAGATATCTTATATATAAAGTAATTGCATATCCTATTAATAAAGACGATAATATAATTTTTTATAAAATAGGTACTCCGCAAGGAACAGTTTGTACCCCCTATTGTTGTGTCTTTTTTTGTGAGTTAATATTGTTCTAGATTTTGTGATAAATACATGGAAAACTATTTTAGCTCTTTTAAGAGAGAAAAAATTAAAAAACATAACCCTGAATATACAAACCTTCAATACTTACGCCAAAAAGCTAACGAGGTTAAATAATATTCTCTTGCAGTACAATATCTAGTTAAATTGCGTAAAATCAATTTATATCATAATATGGAGACTTATTTTAGAAGTATGTACTACATAAGATATGCGAATGATTTTGTAAATTTAGTCACTGCATCACATACGGAATGTGTGGAGATTATAGACAATATAACAACTTTGTTTAAAGAAAATTGTGAATTAACTCTAAATAAAGACAAAACGCTAATTACAAATATGAGAAAACAATTTAAATTTTTAATGGCTAAAAACCAAGGCTTGCAGTGAAGTGAAGAATTAATAAATAATAGTATCGACTTATACTTAATTTGATAAGTAAAATACAATGACTTCTTTAAGTAGTATCATAATATTATAGTTAATAAATGTATGTACAGGTCTAGTTAGTCTAGTCTAGTCTATTTCTATTTCTAATTCGTGGAGTGGGGTGAATTTTATGGATCTATTTTTAACTTTATTTTTAATTGAAAATATTAGGTTTTATCTTAAATAGACCAAAATCTTTTTTTTTTTCAAAATAATATCTATTAAAATTATGTTATTAGCAGTAACTTTAATCATCCTCATTTTTATTTTTAAACTTAATGATAATATAGGACAAACATGTATAATTTATATAAAAACTATAGCATGAGCAAAATCTGTAATAGGTTTGAGTATATTAGTTGGTTATTATAGACTTATAGAAACAATTTTTTAAAGAACAACTTATAAATGTATTTAGCAATTTTAATGTGTAGTTTTAACCTAATTCTTATTAAGAAAAATAGGTACAACAGGTTCTCATATTATTACTATTTCTTGTTTAAGTGTTGCCTCTTTATTAGCTACTATTCTATTTTATGAAGTAGGTTTATGTCATAGTCCCGTAATAATAAAACTATTTAGTTAATAGAATTGGATTATCTGATACTATTTTGGTAATTTTACTTTAAACTATAATAGTAAGTATTTTTAATACAAAAAATAAGCTAGTCTCGTAGTGGGAATTGGAAGTGGTAAATTCTGTATCAGGTTATATAAATAATGATATACTATACTATATCTGTATCATAATACTTATTATTTCTATTGGTAAGAGTGCACAGTTCGGATTGTATATCTTACTAGCTTTTAGTAAGGTAGGTCTTGGTTCTTTAAATATAATTTAATGGTAGAATGTATAACTACCAATTATAGTGTTTGGGTTCAATTTTCGATATGTAATAGTACATAATATGTATAATGCTACTAGTTTGTTGTCTAATACTTATTATTGCAATACCATATCATAATCGTATCTCGGTTGTCTCTATACATAGATTTGTTATAGCTATGCTTCTAGGTACAAAAGTAATAAATACTCAAGGTCTAGATTACATTTATGTAATTAACTAAAATGCTTATTTTTATACTAATTATTATGTTATGATGTGCATAATTCTGTGTTGTGTAGTGTTTGTAATTATACTGTGTACTATTAGTCTTAATTATCTAGTGTATATGAATTTTGAGTTCTATATGGTATATATGTTCATGGTGTATAGTATATATGCTCTAGTTGATGTTAATGATCTACCTGGTATTTTTATATAAATTGAAGTTAAGAGTTTTGGTCGATATATAGTCTGTACTATGTATCTTAGTAATAAATACAGTATTAGGGCTAGTATTCAATACTACTTTTTATGTACTATAGCTAGTCTAATTATACTTGCTGGTCTTAGTTTTGTATATAGTTGTACAGGAATTACTAATCTGGCTTGAGTGTATATTTATACACATGTTTAACTATGTAATGGGTACATGATAATAGGCTATATATTAATAGTGCTAGGGTTTATAATTAAGATTGGTGCTGCACCTTTTCATATATGATCTATATCTGTATATAATTACACACCTATTATTATAATGAATATAATCATGATTGTACCTAAGCTTTCTAATCTATTTATACTTTATAGTATAATATATAATCTAAGTATAAGTCATCTATATCTAAATAATATATTTATTCTATTTATCTGTATAAGGTTTGTTGTATAATCTATTTATCCTATAGGCTATGCTAAATTTAAGCGTATTGCTACATATTCAACAGTTAATCATCTGTCCTTTATACTTAAACATATAGTCATATGTAACTTATATAGTATATTTGAAGTATGACTTTATATTTTTTAATATCTTATATTTAATGTACTTTTTTATATTTAGTTTATAGATACTATCTATCGTTATGTTATCAAACATATGTATCTACTTACAGGTCTAATAAGTCATAACCGTTATATAGCTATAGTCTTTTATATATTTATATGTTCAATTTGTGGTCTTCCTCCACTTATTGGTTTCTTTGGTAAGTACTATACTATTATGCTCTGTATTTATAACTCATATTATATACTTGCAAATATAGCTATTATTACTAGTATAATTGGTTCTTATTACTATATTAATCTGATCCGATACACAGTATTTAATACTTCTGGTATTAAGTATAAAAATACACTGCTATTTAATAGCACATATTCTGCTCTATTTAGTGGTATACTCTCTATAATTACACTAGCTATACTTATATTCTTTATATATTCTGATTATGTTCTGTATTATATCAACATAATGTATTATGTATATTTCTTGTATCTAATCTCTAATATGACTTTCCTAGTATATCATATATTTATCTTTGTACTCATTACAGTACTACTAGTAGTTAATAAACTATTTTCTATTTTTGTTAACGATAGTCAGAAGGTTACTTATTATGAATGTGGTTTTAAGTCCTATTACATCGTGAATTGAAGTCCTATTGCTATCATCTATGGTGTAGTTGCTATCATATTTATGGTATTCGATATTGAGATACTCTTTGTATACCCCTTTATATCTAGTATTATATATGTGTCTATCTACGGATATTATATCTTCCTTATATTATTATAATTCTAAGCTTTGGTCTTATATGTGAATATGTTTTCGGTATACTTGATTTTAATACTCCATAATCTCTCTCTATTATCTCTTCCCACTAAAGTAGAGTTAGTTACTTAGTAGTATGGAGTTATCTATGTTCATCCCACTAGAATTTGTTATTTATAACATTGGAGCTATCTTTGTTTTTTCCACTAGAGTAAGTCAGTAAGTTACTCAGTTAGTTAAATTAGTACCTATAGTCAGGAGTTATTTATGTTTTATAGTCTAACCTATTATCTTGTCTAAGAAGACGGAAATATATTATATTTTGTCATTATTGGTTATTTGCAGTAACTGGACACCAGTTTAAATTTGGTTATTTCCAGTACATTCCACTTAATATCTTATATTCTAGCCATCATCCAACAATCAGCCCACAATCAGTTAATTACTCTACAGGGTTTGGTATTATCCTACAGGTTTGATATATTTAGGTATTACCCCATAAACAAATAAGCCAGGGTAGGTATATTTATGTAATGTCTCATCCTACAAGGTATATTAGTTATAGTAGCTTATCGGAAAAAGTATTTATTTGAAGCATCAAATGATTGATGTTCGATCACTAAAATAATCTTGTATCCTATGACTAACTAGTTATTTATACTTACTATTTTTTATGACTACTGATACACCTTATCTAATCTAATCTAATCTAATCTTTTTTTTTTACTACTGATACACTTAAATTTTTGTTTGTTTTTACTACTGATACACCTAATTGGTTTGGAATAAGCCTCAAAAATCCATATAAAATTTTTATTGTTTTGTTTTTAACCTTCTACGTCTATATTGAATTATATATTAAATATAAGTTTATGATTTTTTATGTGCTTAATTATTTCTTAATATTAATCTATGTGTTAAAGTAAAGATCTTTCATAGGAAAAATTATACGGCTAGTTAGAAAATTTATGTTAATTAGGTTAGTTGTTAATAGTTCGGGTAGTTCGAATAGATAAAAAAGATAAAGATAAAAGAAAGAAAAAGATATCCAAAAGTTAGGTAAACAAATAGATTAATTAATAAATTAATATTAGCACAAGTCTTAGTACCTAATTTACTTTAAAACTAGTTAATAAAAAGTCTTATTAACAGAACTAATTAATCTTAGTACCTAAGTCATATTAATACCTAACTCGAATTATTATAAATACACAGCATCTTAGTATATATAAGGCTAGTCTTAATTCAATTATTAATATTAAGAAATAAAAAGTCTTATTAACAAAACTAATTAATCTTATTAACAAAACTAATTCGTATTAGTACATTTATAAATCGACTACTAATATTTCTAAAAAGAACCTAATTCATTTTAATACATTTATAAGTCAGCATTTTTTATTTTTAATTAATAAGTTAGGCTATAATTTAGTTATTACTTAGTAATTTTGAAAAAACTAAAGAAATAATTTTTGTTTTGTAAGTTTCATACCTAATTAATCCTGAGTAAAAATTAAGTAAAGCAACTAAGTAGGGCAATACTAATCCTTAGTTTAATCTATTCTTAAAAAAATTTAATAAAATAAGTCTACTATAATTAGTAAAAGTACGGGGTTAATATCAATTAAATTATATAGATATATCAAGGTCGTTTCAGTCTAGTCGTTTTACTTATTGTTAAATTGGAAAAATTTGTAATAAGTAGCCTAATTTAAGTTTTAAGGTATTTTACGTTAGTTTAATTAAAAATAAAAAATTAAATATCCAGGAAATTAACAAAAATATCTCACATCTAAATCAATCAGACAAATTACATCAAAAGCAACATCAAGTAGTTTACCTTAATCATAATTGGAATTAACTCAAAATTTTTTGCTCAACAGTGGAAAACAAATTAGTTAATATAGCTTTATCTATTATCAAAAACATGAATAAATATACGAGAATTGAATAAAATTTATTAATGCATTGGCCAAAATTAGTAAAGTTCTCAAGAATTAAATAATATTTTTATTATTCATAACTAGATATTATAGTAGAGATGTGTACAGCTTAAGGAATAGCAATAGCTTTAGTTAAATTAACGACAATCTAATGAATCGATCTCAGCTAGAAAATAAGATTTATATCATCTTCTTAATTACATTTAATTTATGAGCAGCTTCAATAACAATACAAATTAAGATTTATCGCATATATAAATATATTGGTATTTATGGACTATGTTAGAAAATTGTTGTTTGCTTAATAGTTTTTATTGTGTTCTCCTGCAATCTCTTTGTTAATATTAAACCTAAGTATAATTTATTTTTAATCTGCTATTTTAATACTTTCTTACTATTTGTTTTAAAGTAAGAGTTTTAAAAAATTTTATGACTTATCTAGTTTTTCTAAATTTTTAATTTTTATCTCAACCTACCTAATTTGTAACCATTAAAGATAATACTTATTTTCATAAATTTTGTTAGTTTGTGTTTTATTTTTTGTTTTAAGTTTTATTCCATAGTTTTATTACTTTCAATTTAAATGGGTTTTGATATTGCTATAATTTATTAAAAATTGTTCCTTTATTTTATTTTGTTTATTTTACTAATTTTGTTAATTGAGATGTAAGAACTTAAAGCATTTTTGGATTTTACTTTATTTTAAAATTTGACTGATTTTAGTATCAACTTACATTTTACATCAGGGTAAGACTTTCCATTTTTATATAAATTTATATAACTTTATACTTATTTAACTGCTTTTTAATAATTTATTGTTTATTAATCCTAATTTTAATTTAGTTATTTATTAAATTTAATATATTTAATATATTTATTGTTGCATTAGACTAAAGTTTTGTCTCTTTTAGAAAAAGTAACCAGATATAACTAAATACGATTAACATTTCATTCATATACTGAGCTACATGTATAATACTGAAACAGCAACACATTAGGTCCTTATGACACAACCCAGCATTGATCATTTAGTTTCGGGTATAACACACATGACTATATCTTAATTAATTTATACATACATATAAATATAGACTATACGTCACACCAAGCATGTTAACTAGTCCACGCGCCTATACAAAAGGTATCAAACCTACCAATAAATTAGTTTGCACTAACTATAACCACAAATAAGTTTATGTATCACCAGTCAAACAACTTACTTTCCACCTATTCCCTGTCGGTACTATACACTATAGCTAATATAATCATATCTCAGGTTTAGATTTCAATAGTACACCTATATTACACCATGATAATAACATGATAACTCTGTATACTGATACCAATATAAATATATATATAAGACAGATTAATACTAAGATTAGAGATCAACCCTAGTCACAGCATTATACATAAGTATATAACACAAGCATATCATTCCAGATATAAATAATTAATACCATATTATATACACATTATTTTAGATAAATACACACCTTTATATATGTTTATGTCGATCATACTACATATACCTCAATTGATTTATTTTTCATATGCTACTTTAATACATTAGTTCACATAGTTATAATTAACTGTATTATATACACAATTCTAGTTTACTTTATGAGTAACCTGGGACTAAAAAAATACATCCCACAGAATGAACTCCTTATTATATTGCTTAGGACTACACTGAGGTTATACACAACATCATTATATTATCTTCAGATAAATCATACTATTAATTAAGTAATACCCAACTACTTAGTAGTAAATAGGGATTAGAAAAGTAGTAGTGATGTTTAAAGGAAACAGTATAATAATACTACCTAGTACAGATATAAATAGTATAAGACCAACAACAATAGTGTATAGAGACGTAATAGTACAATATATGTACCTATAATACTAAACATATAAACATAATCAATATGATAGTTAATATCGTAATTAGCACACACATCTATATAATAATTTATAGTATAATGACCACTAGCTGTATAATAATACATAAAGAGTAGTATAATAACAGTATATTGAACATAATAGAGCTGAGAACTAGTTGTTACCATATCAATGAAGTGTAGGTTTAGCAGCATAATAATGAATATAAAGATCATGAGTATAGCACCAATATATACCAGTTTTTAAATAAAGCCAAATATGTTAATCATACTTACTAGTATAAAAGCCAAACTAATAACAGTTTCTACTAGATAAATAAAAGCATATACAAAAATATCAGTTATTGATATCATAATATAAATATATACACATAATTATATAATAGACTGTCAACAGATTTAATTTATTTTTTTAGAGTAATATACACAATGACCAACCTAATAGTTCAATATTTACAGATAAGGGTAAGGTAAGGTAAGGTAAGGTAATAAAACATAAAATAAAAGTAAATAGTATACTAAATGTCATAAAAACAATACTTACAGAGATTGGTAGTAGCTCTAGCCAGCAAAACTGCATTAGTTGATCAAACTTAAGACGAGGTAGTGTAGCTCGAACTCAAACAAAGACAATCATATTAAATACAGACTTAAGACCTAGGATTATAGATTGTATCGAGAACACACAATTTATAGGTATAAGAGTAAATATAAAACCACCATAGTACAGACTAGAAATACTAGTACTAAAGTACACAATATTAGAGTACTCAGATAAAAAGAAGAACACAAATATAACCGATGAGTGTTCAGTCATATAAACTGCTACAAGCTCTGATTCAGCCTCTATTATATCAAAAGAAGTTATACCTGTCTCTGCTAGTATAGTCACTCAAAAACATTAGATACACAGGACCCATAATAATTATATTCCATACACAGATCTGATTATGGGCTATGTCCACATAATTAAATGAATTAGAAACACACATAATAGTCATTATTAGGATACCTAGTATTAGTTCAGAACTTATAAACTGAGGAGTACTACGAATAGTAGATAGATACGTATACTTATTATTAGCGAATAAACCAGCAAATACGATACCAAAAACAGAAATACTATTAATACATATACTAATTATCACATTGATACTGTTATTATATACCATATAGTACTCTGTAAAAGGCACAGTACATCAAATAACTAGACTAATAAACAGACTAACCACAGGACTAATCCAAAATAGTAGTGCATTAGACTGATTAGGGTATACAACCTCTTTCACCAGTAGTTTAACCGCATCAGCTATAGATTGAAACAGACCAACATAAGCCACATTATTAGGACCAATTCGACGCTGCATATAGGCCATGAACTTACGTTCAATAATTGTAATATAGGCTATAATCAATAGTAAACATACCACAATAATAATATCAATCAGTATGATACTAACTAGATCAAAAATGTATCAAGATATAAACATAAGGTAAGTAAGTGCAATAGTCATTATCAAGACATGAGTATAGATACAAATAATTTAATTTAATTTTATTTAGTTATCTGAACACTAATATTATGATGGAATTGAACCAAAGTAAATAAATAAATTGCAAATATCCGCCGACACCAGTCGACACCATAATACATACATCACCTATAAGATATACTATACCACACACCATAATAAATACATACATACTAGTATACATCACGCATAAGATATACTACAGACCATAATACATAGTAATATACATCACCTATAAGATATCGCCTATATGAATATAATATTATAATAATACAACTATACTAAGGTACGAAGTGATAAATTCAAATAGAATCTTAATTAGTAATTAACTAACCTCACCAATAGTAGCATATCCACAACTTAGGACAGATTGAATCGAACAAAACATAGTTACTACCAAAATGTAAAGTCTTACCATTAAACAATATTCTACCCAGAGACACAACACAACTCACTAACTAAGGACTGACTGTATCAGGCTATGAAACTTGCTACCTATTAGATTTGAACTAATGACACCGAAGTAAAGTTATATATTTTACCTTAAACTAAGGTAACCTGCACACAATACTAGACTTAATTTAAACTAGAAGTTGTAATGGGATTCTACTACTAATACTACTACACTAGAACTTGTAACGGTATTCTACTAGAACCTGTAACGGGATACTATTACACTAGAGTATGTAAAATACTACACTAAAAAGGTAATGTATATATGTACTAGGATAGTCTAAAAATGAGATGAAAATTCAGTACAGGTTTTAAATACCTAGGTTTTACCATTAAAATAATAGACCAAGAACCAATAATACCACTAGACAAGACATATGTATTTTATTATAGCTCACAAATATATAGTTTATAAATATGTATTATAGTTCATAAATATGTATTATAGCTCATAAATATGTAGTATAGCTCATAAATATGTATAGATAAGATAGATCATATGTATAGTAATAGGGTTAAATATGGGTAGGGTCTGTGTTAGGAATCAATTATATAAATCTAAGTCTGTAGTATAGGTCATATGAGTATAGTATAGTCAGTCATATGATTGGTGGTTGAGTAGAGGATACAATACCAAAGTAAATGGTAAAATAAATTATTACTCATTCGCATCAAATCGTCCTAAATTAGAATATATAATTTGATTACTATGAGCATCCTGTGCTTTGACGTTAGCGTATAAACATAAATTAAAAACAATGAGAAAGGCTTTTAAAATTTTTGGTTTTAACTTAAAAGTCCCTGATACTGATCTTACTTTTTATGATTTTACACAATTTAAGGTTATTAATGAATTTAGAAACCATGAAATGGATAAGAATAATATTGATAAAAATTTAATATCAGATTGAGCGTCTAATTTACAAGAAACTTAAGCTCTTTCAAATTAAATTTAAAACATTTAACAATGATGACCCCTATAAATTAGTTAAATTAGTGCTATGAACCGTAAACAAATCCCTCTTTTTAACTTTCAGCATAAAGAATTACATAGAGGTAATCTAAACTATTGAGAGTACAGAAAAGTAGAATAATATAGACCTTAAAATTCTAAGTAAATTAAAACTATACTTAGGATTTTCAATCCTCCCCCTTAAGGCTGCCAAGTAAATCTAATAAAAATTATTTCACTTACATGTCAAGTTGAATCTTTTAAATAAATATTTTTGATATGAATTTATATACTAGTATTGCATGAAAAGCCCTCGCCACTATATTAAAACAGATCTGATAACCCTTATTTTCTTATGAGAGCCACGGTTTCATACTTGGAAGATCAGTACAATCTGCTTTATAAGTACTCTATCTTTAAGGGAAAACTACTATGGACTAATACAAGGAAACATTTCCAAATGTTTTGATGCATCCCTCATAACATCCTAATGAACCTCGTTAAAAAAAGGGTAAAATGTGCTATAACTCTAAAATTAATACAAAAGCCCTAAAAGCTGAATACATCGACCCTGACACCGGCAATCTTGTCAAGTCCAACATAGGAACGCCCCAAGGTAATGTACTGACTCCGCTGCTTGCGAACATCAATCTAAACGAACTTGATAAGTTTATGGCTGATCTTAAAATCAGATTCAATAAAGATAAATAAAGACAGAGAAACCCAAAATATGCGGCACTAGTAAATATGCAACAACGTTCGATTAACCCCGAAGATAGGCTAAAGCCCATATAATTATGATAAGTTGGTGGCCTACAACTCCCTAGACCCTAAGTTAAAACGACTATTATACGTGAGATATGCAGACGATTTCGTAATTATGGTTAAAAAAAAAAAGCTTGACGCCCAACACTTTTTTATAAGAAAGTAAGTAATTTCTTAATCGATAAATGTGGTCTTAATCTAAGCAAAGAAAAGACGCTCATCACCAATACTAGAAAATCTTTAAGTTTCCTAGGCGCGAGTTGTAGTCAAGCACAGATGGTCAAAACTCTCTGCTGAGAACCAAATCGAATCTTAGAAGACGAATGACTACTAGAATGAGAATGTACGTCGACCTTCGTAAGATCTATAAGAAGCTGGTGGACAGTGGATTCGCTCGATACAACCCAAATGTCAATATTCACATTCCTCAAGGTACAGCAAAATGCCCTAATCAACTTCGATCATTGTGATATAATTGCCTTGTACAATATGAAGATTAGGGGTCTACTAAACTTTGTCACCTTCGCTGGAAATAGAAGTAGGCTCTGAACCGTTATCTGAGTCCTGCTTAAAAGTTGCGGTCTTACCCTAGCAAAAAAAAAGCAACAAATAAGGAGTATGCATACCATGTTCAAGAGATACGGGCGAACCCTAAAGTGTACGAAGACAGACGTAGAAATACTTTTTTCCCAGACCCTAAAAGCGACTTATTACTATAAAGTAAACCGCAATGCTCCAATAAACCTTGACTTCATAGATATTAGTTGGAGTAAAAAGCTAACAGAGTCCAACATAAACAAAGCGTGTGCAATCTGTGGAACCTCTTCTGATATCCAAATGCACCACCTCAGATATGTGAAGGACGTTAGACAGAAAATTAGAAAAGGAAATGCAACATTTGAAGTATGAACGGGTGCGTTTAAGCGTAAACAGATACCTCTGTGTAAATACCACCATATCCTTTACCATAAGGGGAACTAAATTATTGGGATATAAGGTTGGTCAGCGATTTCACCAAAGGTCTTGAACCGGAATCAATTCGGTCTTAATCATAATGCGCTTAACCGGTCATTTAGATTGGAGCGATCTTACGTACCAGCTCATTGTAATCGGTCCAGTGGTATTTCGAATCCTCAAGTAAATACCAAAAATCGTATTGTCAAGACTTATGCTAGCGTTCTCCCAACTCGACGTCATTAATTTAATTAACGCAATCTCAGCAAAGTAATTTAAGGGGCGAGCCGGATGATGGAAAAGTATCAAGTTCGGTTTTAGAGGGCAGCTAGTCTTACCCCTACAGCTAAACTAAATAGTTGATAACATAGTCTATACTTTATGTAAATAAAGAAAATTTTCCTTTTAATTTTTAATTAAATTTATAGTTGTTTGAGATGGATACTCACTTAAGAATGATACACTAACACGATTTTTTTTCACTACATTATCTACTACCTTTTGTTCTAGCAGCTCTAGTTGTTATGCATCTAATTGTTCTAAATGAACACGAAAGTTATAAACCTATAGCTATTAGGGATAATACGAATCGACTAGCTTTCCATCCTTATTTTGTATTTAAAGATCTTGTAACTTTTTTATTTGCATTCCTACTAGTTCTATCTTTATTTGTATTTTAATTAGGTACAAAGACTATTAGATTTTTGTCTAACTTGAACACCCTACAGTTTGATTTAACTATTAAATAGTCTAGTCAATTATTATTATTGTTATTTTATAACGTGTTCCTGAATGGTATTTATTTTTAATAAATGATGCCTTTAAACACATAGTTATTGCTTTTATTTGGTTTTTTTTCAATGTTTTAGGTGAGAACAGATACCCTCGTATTTCAACTTGTTTATTTATTTATTATTTGCTGCCGTTATTTTTAACTGTTAAACGACTATACACTAAAAATTTATTCCTGTAAAGTAATACATACTCTATTTTATTATTATTTTATCTTATTTCATATTATGCTATTCTGAGAAGTGTTTCTAATAAACTACTTGGTGTTATCGCTATGTTTATAAGTCTACTTATTCTACTTGCTCTACCTATTGTAGATACTTATTGTGTTAGAAGTATTCAATTACGAGGTATTGCTCAATTTTTCTTTGGTACACTTATTGTTTGTTTCTTTCTACTTATGTTCGTTGGATCACAACAACTCCATGTTGATGAACCTTACACTACTATTGGTACTATTGCTACTATTTATTACTTATCTTACTTTATCATTATTATACCTATTGTTGGTATTATTGAAATTACTCTAATAGATATTGCTCTTGATAATAAATTGTGAACATGAAATGAAATGAAGAATAACCCCTTTTATTATTTTTATTATTTTTACTACTTTATTCTATTATTATAGAGAATTTAGCATAATGGTTAATGCCCTAAATTGTAACTTTAGATTATGCCACTTCGATTCTGGTAGTTTTGTTTACTCCTATTTTAATAACTTTTTCAAGGTTGAACATTCATTATTTTATTTCTCTATATAGGCTAATTTTAAATTGGTTTAACTATTATTTGTACTATTTTACTCTATTTTTAGACTTATTTATTATAGGCTACTCATTTTCCTTGCTTCTTTATTGTATATAGAACCACTTGTTATCGTATCATTCATTTTCTTATTTAACTATTTGTATTTCTTGTTGAATATCTTGGGACACTTGGTGTTGGTTTTATTGGTATTTCATATCTTATTGTATATGTTGGTGCTATTGCTATTCTATTTTTATTTGTTATTTTAATTTTTAATATTCAACTTGCTGAACTTAGTGGTAGTAATTATAATCATGTTCTTCCTCTAGCTTTCATTGTTGGTAGTCTATTTTTATTTGAACTAAGTAGTTATATAACATTTATTAATGCTACTCTTAACTTTATAAAAATATTGTTATACTATTTAATAATCTTAGTCTTGGTCTATTTCAATGGTTTAATTAACTTATTCTTGGACTTGATAAAACATCTGATATTTTTCTTACATTTAATCATATACCTGCTGATACTTATTTTACTAGTTTATTTAAACTCAATATCTTGGGCAAATTGTATTTACTAATGTTGCTATGTGGCTTATTATTAATAGTATTATCATGATGCGTACTCTGCTTTACCGATTGTGCTCTTAAGAATTAAGTAATTATTATACCCTTTTTAAAGCTAATTAATTGCTATTATTTAATCGAATAGAAAGCGTTGAGGATAAATAAAATATTGTATTAATTTTACTAGAGCAAATCCAACTACTGTATAGGTACTTAATGAATAATGAAGTTTTATTACTTACTTACATATTGTAATATTACACTTTGACTTTTAGAGTATTATACTTAATACTATACAATCTTTAACATAATATCAATTATATCTATTGTTAAATTATACCTTACAAACAATTAAACTTAATAAATTGTTTTTTATAATTCTACTAATACTGTTATATTATAGCTTATTGTGAGTATACAATTGATTATATCTCTTTAGTAATGTAATTACTGTGATAATAAGTGTATTTGATATTAACAATAGTATATTAGTTTAATTGTCTCATTTATTCTATTTTAATGATTTACAAATAATAGTGATTTACTACAATTACTAGAAGTAGTCTTACCATTAATTATATGAAAGTTATTATAAATATAGCTATTATAATGTGTATACTAAAGTTAATTATATTAAAATATGGAAGTAGATGGTATAGTTTATATGTATAGTATGAAGATTAGTAAGGTCCTTATATAGTTATATATTTATATAGGTAGGTTCTTCTATCTAATATAGTTATATAGTAATGTTAACGTAGATATATAAGATTAATTTAGTAAAGGTTTAATAGGTAAGTGTTATTATAGTGTAATAACTGTAGGTACTGTATATATATATCTATTAATATGATAAGAATCAGTAAAATTAGTAGGGTATAGAAGTATATAATGTAGTGTCTATAGTAATGAGTATATTACTAAATTGATGTGTAGTAGTATAATACTATAGTGTTACAAGATATAGAATTATAATATATAATATATATAAGTAATATGTGCATGTATAAGTGGATAAAATTTATAATAAGTGAGGTATTTGTATTAAGTAGCATAGTAATAGAAATATAAGTGGAAGTAAGGTTAATAATGAATAGAATTAAGAAATGGAAAGTAATAACTAATATGTGAGTATAATAGTGGATAATGAGTCTTGTACATGGTATAAAAAAATGTGTACTATAAAGTACAGTGAGTAGTAATATTATCTGTAGTAATTAACTATATAATAAGGTATATATTATAATAATATACAATGAAGAGTAGGTATATGAGTTCTATATAACTATGTATGTATATAGTGTAATCATAGTTGAATCGAGTAGTGTATTGGTCTGAGTAGGAGTGTTAGTATAAGCATGAGTATCAGTGTATAATGTCTTAGAGTCTGTAACTATTATTCTTCTGTGTCAAGGTATTAGTATATTAAAATAAATAATACTATATTACTGCTAGTAGTAATTGTTAATAATAAAATATTACTTAGTAAGATAGAGGTATAGTGGAGTCTTGTAAGTATATATGGTTGTCTACATTTCTTAGTAAATATTATATATGATGGTTATATACAATATAATGATATAATGTATTCTTCTAATGTACAAATGTTAGCAAAGTTAAGAAAGGTTAATTAAGTAAAGGAAGAGTAGATTAGTATTATTGTAATATTGTAACTGTAACTAGTGTAATATATATGTGATATACTGTGTATAGTTTAACTATACGAATCCGTAGTGTTAATATAGTGTGTAAAGTAATATATTGTGTTTATGCTTTAATAAATAATAAATATAATTAGAATGCTACAATGTATCTAATGTAAGTAACAGTACATCTCTAAAAGATAATTATATTAAAGGTGTATAATCTTTAGTAATAATAATATGGTATCTGCAATGTAATAAGAATATGTAATGAGAGTACGGATAAGTGTGAATGGTACTAAAGTAGAAATATTTGCAAAGTACTTACTGTAAGTGATAAAGATTTCTATTAGGCAAAAGTAGAATAAGTATGCTCTTACATTCCTAGTCATACTATCTTGTATTACATATAATATACTGAGTATAGTTACTAGCCTGATGATATATAAAGTATAGTAATAGCAGTATAGTGCCATATGTAAGGGTATAGTAGAAATATAATGTATATATATATATAATATATAAAGTTATATAAGTCTTTATAATGAAGTATAATGTAGAATTAATAAATAATAGAAGTAGTAAAGTACTATTGAATTAGTTACAGTAATAATATAAGGTAGATAGTAAATTTAGTTATGGAATAGGGTTTTCAAGTGGGTAGCAGATATGGAACCCGTATGTTAATTTAGTAATTTATTCTGATTATTTAGTTTCTTTAAGTATATTTTATATTATTTATAATTATTTTTAAATCATAAATTAATTTTAATAAATTTGAAAGATATTTCTTATTGAAATAGTTATAATGAATATTTAGTTACTATTAGTTTAATAATTTATTATTATAATTTAATTATTTATTGTATTTAGTTTGATATTATTTAATACTTATTTAATTTGTTATACTATTTATTTATTATTAATTTAGTATTTCTATACTTTACTTAAATATGGGATTTAATTAGTAAGTGTATTTTTACTTAGTTATTTTATGTAGAAGAGTTTAGATATGTAAGTATCCAAATAAGTGGAGTTAATCCACAATAATTACTATCTATATTAATATAAATTATATATACATAGTGAAATACTTTATTAGCTAATTTTTATCAGTAAAATTTTACTATTAATTTATAACAAGATTTGCACACTACTTATTTTTAATAATTTTTTTAACTTATTTATACTAAGTTGTAATAATTTTTATGAAAGTGTTTATTTTATTAAGCTTTTTGACTATTTTTATTTACAAAAATTATTAAGCGAACTGCGAAGATAGGTACAAATAGCAGAAAATAACAGCAAGTTAATAAAGGAATAAATTAAGAAATTAATATAAGAATAAGAAGAGAAAGAATCAATATAAAAATTAATTTAAAGTAAAATAGCATAAGATAAATTAGATGAGAATTCAAGCCAAACTTAATTAATAAAAAATATTGTTACTAGAGAGAATGGTATTATACCCAAATTAATATAATTAGAACGTGAGGATACCTAAATTACTATTCCAAATAAAAATAAAACTAAAACCTATAAAGAATAATACTGGAAGTAAGAAGCGAAGGTAAAACTAAAATTAATACAATATTTGCATTTATTAAAATAAGTTTCATATTACTAATAATAAAATACAATTAATTACTTCAATATTAGGTATTAAAGTTAGAGTTATAATTTAAAGTTGATAACAATTCTATATAAAACTATTATTCAATAAATAAGTTATTTAAGTTATAGCAATAAGATTAATTAATTATTTGAGAATATCTCAACTTTTCATTAATTCATAAATTAGTATACAACATAAAATTAAATATATATAAAAAATAATTAACCTAGAAGTCATAAGAAAAAATAGATTAGATTAACAACAAAACATAAAAGGTTATACAAATAATTGTAGGAAGTTAATGCATATAAAGATATAAACAAACAAAAAGTAAAATATAATAATTTTTTAAAAGTAGCTGTAGGTGAGGTTTACTGTGATACCCTTTTTTATTAAAATTTAGTTAAAATTACTAATTTGTTGAGATATAAATCTATATTAAGATATTAGGTTTTGTGAATTTTATGAATTAATTATTTTGTTCTAAACCGTTTGATTAAAATCTTTTTTATTAATAAATGAAAGTGGAGATGACAAATCAAACACGATACCTTTCATCAAAGCGAGTGCTCACAACACACCACATTCAATCAAAGCGAGTTAAAGTTTAGGTGCCACACGAACACGAGTTAAACGCGAGTTAAAGTTTAGGAGGAACACGAGTCAAGCTACTTATTTTTAAATATTTAAATATTAGTTATATCCAGTTTTAATGCGTGGTATTCCACACTGTATGTTAAATTTAAATTAATCATGGATAATTTATTTTATATACGATATTTGGAATACTAATCAATAATTAGTTTTTGTAGTTTGTATTTGAGTGTTAAATTTGTATTGTACTCATTTTTGAAAAGGATTGCGATCCATTTAGTACTTAATTCTGTAGATAGAGACCAAGATTTTTTGTTTGTTTATATTTTTGTCGTATCGTATGCCTTATTTTAATCTTCTTTAGGAAGTTGAGGTCGAGTTGAAAAATTGAAACTGTTGAAGAATTTTAATTCTATGTCTTAAAGGTTAACATTAGTAGAGGGTAAAATATGTGTAAAACTACTCATCTACGATATTTATTATAACTCCAGCTTTAGGTATCATAAGTATAAGTTAAATCTTGTTTATTTTTTTTTAAAGATTTCGTTATATTTTCTGGTCATGCTAATTCCATATTATTTTCTTTTTAACCATGTTTAGAAACAAAAAGTTACCCTTAGTTATCTATCTTTTGCTGGCAATTTACTGGTTTAAGATTGTTATGATTCTAGGATTCGAGATAAACTTTCCGCCTTGTTTCAATCTAGCCATTTTCATATAAAACTCATTTTTTTAGATTTAGTCGTAGATACGAATTACATCTTATTATTACATAGTCATCCTAAAGCTGCCACCCTGGATTTACTTATTGCATTAGTAGTACTAAATCCGTTGTGGATCAAGTTAGGATTGTTTGTTTTATGGAATATAACCCTCCTTCCTACTCCATTACAGTAGCTGACAATTTGGATTGGAAAATTATATTATAGGACGAAGTATAAAACCCTTTCTAATTACAAGCTTATAAACTAATGTAAACCTATGGTGGATAGGTATGTCGGTCAATTCGATTTAACTTAGTGGATTGGTATCAAAACCATTTAAACAACCCAGATCCTCCGTTAAGAACTACCCTGTTCGAGTAGCAGCAAACAGCAATTAATAATTAAGTGTAAAGTTATAAACCTTATAGTAGAATACCCGATTATATAATACGAGAATGAGAGCTTGATTCCCTATCAATATAAACCTGTCTTCCTTAAACACGAAATAACCCATCGATAAAATAATTCTTTTCTTTGTTTTGTTAGAGCTAATGCGAACTAAATTCAACATTAATAGATATGAGTAAAATCCGTTCCGATACCACTAAAATAAAAATCTTAAAAATTTAAGAACAACGTGCCGCCACGAGAGAACAGCCCAGTAAATTAAAAATAAAATTATAGCCTAACTTATTAATTAAGAGTAAAAAATGCTGAAATACCTTTAACTTATATTTATATATTTAGTTATACAGTGGGGAGCAGTAGTTGTGTTTAAACCAATAGGTTATAATATACACAGATATGATGTGAATTCTTTATATCCTTCTGTAAAGAAAGAGTATCCAATGCCTACTGGATCTCCAACTTATTTCGAAGAAGATAATTTAAAATTAGATCAAAAGGCCTTTGGTTTATTTAAAAAATATTAGAAAAAGGTTAAAAAAACTTAAAATACTCTAAAAAATATGGAATGTTTCACTAATAAAAGAAATAAAATAAATAAAACCTAAATTATCTGGATCAATCTCCATGTATAAAAGTATCTAAAGAAAAAATAGAA
>Ga0153924_1000486_pt1 | contig 24613 bp, 16 predicted proteins | sample TSNJ008MetaG_FD_104709 | JGI IMG/M metagenome (GOLD analysis project Ga0153924, IMG submission 104709) | Attine ant fungus gardens microbial communities from New Jersey, USA - TSNJ008 MetaG | ecosystem: Host-associated > Fungi > Mycelium > Unclassified | place: USA: New Jersey, Wharton State...
ACAGTGTTATTATATGGTATATATGTAACCATTAATTGTAATATATGCTAAGATTTAGATGGGAGGGGAAATGGATTATCTTAGTATTTATGTAACTATTAATTTATTTAATAAGGAGGTTTTAACATGAAGAAAGTTTATAAAACAATAACGGCACTATTATTAGTATGTATTATGGTAATACCGGGATCACTTTCGGTCAATGCCGCAACTGTTGCTTTTGCTACAAATTATACAACTTTAAAAACTGCAATTGATAATAAGGCAGATACAATCATTATAATAAATAACATTACATTAGAGGATGTAATTGGCATCACTTATGACGTTACTATTGCTTCTAATGGAGCTACCATTTACCCTGCTTCTGGAAAACGTCACTTTAACGTTATGAACAATTCACAGACTACGGTTACATTTCAAGATGTTGTATTAGATGGCGCAAATATAGGTGGTGGCATTTTTGCTTATGGTGATATAACTATAAAAGATGCAGTGATACAGAATTGTATAACCTCAGCAGTTTATAATAGAGGATATATTAACCTAACTGGCTGTAATATTAACAATAATAAGGCTACTGAAGGTGGAGGCGTGTTTAATTCCGCGACTATGGATATGAGTAACTGTACTTTTACAAATAATAAAGCTTATCAAGACGGTGGCGGCGTATATTGTTATGCGGCTTCTAGTGTTAATATGTATAATTGTAAATTTACAAATAATAATGCTGATGCTGGTGCTGGTGGGGCCATCTATGCTACTGGCAGTACTACAGTAAATACTTGTACACTTACTGGCAATGTTGCTTATAAAGGTGGCGCAATATATTTCACATCCGCAACCACATCCGCAAACCATCTGTCGGTATTTGGCTCTACAATTTCTAATAATGCCGCTGGTCGTGGAGCTGGCATTTATACTACAGGCAACATATTTATATTTGGTAATTATTTTACAAATAATTCAGCTGGATATGATGGTGGTGCTATTTACATTAATATTAATGCTTCAACTGGGGGTGGATACAATGATTTTAATAACAATACTCCCAATGATATAGCTGTATTCAACTAATTCATAGGTCGAGGTAGTGTTAACTCACTACCTTTTTTGTTGCATAAAAAAGGACGTTGCGCTGCTCATTTTACTTATACAAGTTTATAATACTTACTTTTATAGTCGTTATGCATAAAAAGAATGTGAATATTTTGCGAAATATTGTTATTGTTATATTATGTTAATAGTGTTATTATATAGGATATAAGTAACCATTAATTGTAAGATGTGCTAAGAAACAGAAGGGAGGGGAATAGATTATCTTAGTATTAATGTAACTATAAATCTATATTTAATAAGGAGAATGATTATATGAAGAAAGTTTATAAAACAATAACGGCACTATTATTAGTGTGTATTATGGTAATACCGGGATCGCTTTCGGTCAATGCCGCAACTGTTGCTATTGCTACCAACTATGCAACATTAAAAACCGCTATAGAGAATAAGACGGATACTATTGTCTTAGCAAACGATATTACATTAGAAGATACAATTAACATTAATTATAGCATAACCTTAGTTTCTTTCACTAATTATAAAATTTATTCTGCTTCTGGAAAACGCCATTTTAATGTGTCAAACACTGTGGGCGGTCCTACAATTACTATTAAATTTCAAGACGTTAAAATAGATGGAAATTATTTAGGTGGTGGTCTTAATATTTATGGCGACGTTACTATAGAAAATGCTGTAATACAAAATTGTAACACTATGTATGGCGGTGCCATCGTTAGCAGGGGACCGTTAACTTTTAATAACTGCAATTTTGTTGATAATCACTCCAATTATGGTGGTGCTGTATATGCCACTGAAGGACTTCTAACAACTAATGATTGCACATTCACAAACAATACTGCTACTTATTATGGCGGAGCTATAATCTCATATACTAATGCTTCAATAAAAACTAGTACATTCACTGGTAATATTGCTAATAAAGGTGGCGCTATTTATCTTGCTAATCACGGTACTCAGCTAACAATATCATGGTCTACAATTTCAAATAACAGTGCTGGTTATGGTGGCGGTATTTTTAATAATGGGACCTTATTTTTTGATTATACTAGTATTGGACATAATGCAGCCGGATACAATGGTGGTGGCATATTTAATACTAGTAGCGCTACATATAGTAGCTACTATGGCGCTGTTAATGATAATAGTCCCAATAATATCGTAACTAACTAATCTGATTTTTGTACAATAGAATAAACATGATTACATGAGGTAGTGTTAATCCACTACCTCTATCATTTGGAAAACGACTTAAAGAATTACGATTAGATAATAAATGGACGCAACAACAACTGACTGATAAATTAGATACTTCTAAATCAAATATCTCTAAGTATGAAGCCGATTCTGTTGAGCCAAATTTAAATACTTTACACTTATTATCTACTACTTTTAATGTATCTGTAGATTATCTTTTAGGTACTACTAATTATCCGATCAATTAAAGGATTTACCAACATACTATACTGTAACCCCTATTGTCTATTTTAATATCTATTATGAAGATTATATAGAAGAACCATATCATGAGTACTATTATTATTATGATGACAGCTTCTATCCAGTAGATAAAATAATAGATAATAATTACAATATAATAAAAGGAAATTCAATTGATGTCAAGAGTGCAGATACATATTGTTTTGAAGATACCTTAGCTTTAGTCAAAGTAATAAAAGATTATTATAATCACGCCTTAGAATCTAATAGTATCCAAAATTAATGCCATTTTAATGTCACGAGCATAAATAAAGTCCTATAAACACCGCATTTACAATGTTTATAGGACTTTGCGCCATCATTCGAACTCAATCGTCGCCGGTGGCTTCCCCGTACAATCATAAAGTACCCGGTTAACATGCTTCACTTCATTTACAATCCTGCTTGTCACCTTCCCAAGTACTTCCCATGGAAGTTCAGCCGATTCCGCAGTCATAAAATCCGTTGTCGTCACTGCTCTTAAAGCAACCGCATAATCATAAGTTCTTTCGTCACCCATTACCCCAACAGAACGCATATTAGTAAGAGCCGCAAAATACTGTCCAATACTCTTATCCACCCCGGCATTTGCTATCTCTTCTCTATAAATCGCATCCGCATCCTGCAAAATCTTAATCTTCTCTTCTGTAACCTCCCCTATAATTCGGATTGCCAGACCTGGTCCGGGAAATGGCTGTCTAAATACCAATTTTTCCGGTATTCCAAGTTCTAATCCAGCCTTCCTTACTTCATCTTTAAACAAATCTCTTAGAGGCTCAATAATCTCTTTAAAATCTACATAGTCAGGTAAACCACCTACATTATGATGACTTTTTATAACCGCTGATTTACCAAGTCCGCTTTCAATTACATCAGGATAGATTGTTCCCTGTACCAGGAAATCCACTGTCCCAATCTTTTTCGCTTCCTCTTCAAATACTCGGATAAATTCTTCTCCAATGATTTTTCTTTTAGTTTCCGGATCATCTACACCGGCTAATTTATCATAAAATCTTTGCTGCACATTCACTCTGATAAAATTAATATCAAATTGTCCGCTCTTACCAAATATCTCTTCAACTTCATCACCTTCATTCTTACGAAGTAATCCATGATCCACAAAAATACAGGTTAATTGCTTTCCAACCGCTTCAGCTAACATAACCGCAGCGACGGAAGAATCTACACCGCCCGATAAGGCACATAAAACGTTGCCATTACCAACTTTATCTCTTATATTTTCAATTGACGCTTCCACAAAGGAGGACATTTTCCAGTCACCTTTACACCCACATACATGAACTAGAAAATTACTAAGCATCTTTGTACCTTCCACCGTATGGACAACCTCGGGATGATACTGCATTGCATATATTTTTCTATCCTCATTTTCCATCGCTGCAATTGGACATTCACTTGTGTACGCAATTGTCTTAAAGCCTTTAGGCAGAGTAGTAATAGAATCAGTATGGCTCATCCATGCAATACTTTTCTCAGAACAACCCAAAAAAATTTTAGAAGAATGATTAATTGTAATTTCTGCTTTACCATATTCACTGACATGTGCCTTGTCCACTTTACCATTTAATAGATATGCAATCAGTTGAGAACCATAGCAAATTCCTAAAATAGGAATGCCAAGCTCAAAGATAGTTTTATCTACCGTTGGTGCGCCTTCTTCATATACACTGTTAGGTCCTCCGGTAAAAATGATTCCTTTAGGATTCTTTGCCTTTAACTCTTCTATACTTAATGTATAAGGTAATACTTCACAGTATACACTGCATTCTCTTACCCTTCTTGCTATCAATTGATTATATTGACCACCGAAATCTAATACAATAATATTTTCTCTTTCCACGGTATGAGCCTCCTGCTTTTTCTGATATTCATTATTATAGTTTAAAGTGTCGGTTATTGTCAATGTTAGTTTCTTATATCAATCAAGGTAATAAGCGAAAATCCTTTACTTAAATTATTACATAATTCATATACATCTTATATCTACTAACATATTGCTTATGTAAATAACAAGACTGCCGACACATTTCATATCGACAGTCTTAATAAAATTTTTTTGATTAATAAACCATTTTACATTAATATATCTATAACATTTGTATCATAGTTAATATACCTTGATATTATCAACTTTTGTTACAGAATTATAGCGTCCTCCTCTAACATAAAGGCCTTTGAGCACACCATCACCATTAATCTCTACCGCTTGATTAAAGTATTCATTTGAATCATCAGTAATAGTTACTGTAGCAATTCCGGAACCTGTATCCGCCACTACCTGAACATGTACCCAGTCTGCCGGAATATCAACTGTAGTCGCACTGTCATTCACTTTCCAAGATGTACTATTTGCCTGAGCAGCTAATTTCAAAATATAACCGGACTTTATTCCGTCATTAATACCGCTCATATATGCCATGTCTATACCTGATATAGCAAAATTAGTTTCCTGATTATCACCTGCTTTTAAAGATACATCAAACTCCATGGTATATATTGACTCAATGCCGGAAATAACTCCAAAGTTTGTATATGCGCCTCTTGAATTCTGATCTCCCGGAGCAAATTGAATATAATTGCCATACAACGTATTATTCAGCAACTTCAAGTAATCTTGTGCATTAGTCGACGTCCATGTCAAAGCATCTGTAACTGATTCATAATCCTGACTATACAGATAACTACCCGCATCTGGAGAAAGTACAATCACATCATATGTTCTAATAATTGTTCCTATGGTGGCTGTCATTTTCACTGTAACGCTGCCGGCTGCCGGCTGTGTTACATGACCATCATTTGTAATCACATTAGTGTTTGATGAGGTCCAAACAATATTAATTCCTGTACCGATTGTAGCCGGAAGATTAATGTAATTGGATCTAACAGCAGAGCTAATTAAAATTTTAATTGCAGGTACTGTAACTTTATATGTCTTTGTGATTGTCTGTGTTCCCTTTTGTACCTTTGCTGTCAGTGTTACGGTTACATCCTTAATATCCGGTGTAATCACTCCTGTATCTCCATCAATAACAACTGCTGCATTATCTGAAGTCCATGAAATTGTCGAACCATATAGGCCTAAAGTTGGAAGTGCGATATTTTCAGATGCCGTTGTGCTAATTGAAATCTGACTTGCATCATAAGCTGTTGCTTCGCTGTCTGTCGCATTGATTTTACATCCCCATACCGTTCTGTTATCAGTACCGATTGCTGTAAATACCATAGTCTTTTTACCCATTGTAACAGTTGATGCATTACTACCATCCGCTACGCTTTGTTCCAGTACAACACCTTTATATTCTTTTCCATTAACTGTAACCGTAATATAATTTCCATTCAATACCCAGGTCCCTGTATATGCACCTGTAACGGTTCCATCGGATTTCAGCTCTATTCTTTCACTATCAACATAATCATAATTTGTCGTTGAGTTCGTATTGGTATAAGATGTTCTATGATAGATAAATTCATATACACCAATTACTTCCGACTTATCATAGCTTGACTTAATGGTTTCACCATTATATTCAAATGGCGCTGTAACTAACCAGCCATCCTCATTTAAGAACATCTGATTTGTTTTGACCATGTGCCATCCGGGATTATCATCTACATTTGTACCATCACTGAACTTATTGTGATAGGTTAAGAATATTTTCCCATCCTTATCCACAGCCGCTGAGTTTCCTCCTGCTGCCATATGTGCATACTGCATAAATGAGAATTTGTAGTTATCCATAACTCTAAGACCTAAATTCGCTTTACCCACAGTTGATGTTGCTGACTGTCCCATAGGATCTACAAATGGTCCGTCCGGATTTTCAGAACGCAGAAGTCTCATATTGTAACCGCCGCAGTTTTTCAGTTGACCAGTTGACCACCATAAGAAATAATAATAACCTGTTGAGGACTTACTGCTCGCAATCTGTTGAATATACGGTCCTTCGCCATTAGCATTTCCAATCTTCTTACCAAAGTAAGGATCAGATACCCCTGCTTCATAACTATAATTATAGCCTGTACTTCTTAATCCTGTCTTAGGATCTAGTTTCAATGTATAGATTCCGCCATATGCTGTAAATGATCCATATGTCATATATAAATTACCGTCATGTCCATAATATGGAGCAGGATCAATTGCATCAGGGAAGTTATTTCTAAAGTAGGTAGAATTCACTGTTCCCGTCTCGGAGGAATCATAATATCTGGCTGGGATTGGATCTGTACTGCTTAATCCAATCGCGGAACGTATGTTAGTTTTCTCAATTGAGTTTTGTGTAAAGTCAGAACATACAATTGTACCGGCAAATGAATATGGCCCTTCCACATTATCTGCTGTTAACATACAGATTGCTGCTGTCCATGTATTATTCTGCGTACAAATATACATACAGTACTTTTTCATATATGTATTGTATATAATATCTGCTGCCCATAATTCTGTACTTTTTCCTACATAATCAAATACTTCTTTAAATTCAGTTAAATAATCATTTTTAAATAATTTATTTGAAGATGAAACTCCCGCGCCCGAACCTTTTATTAATGTTAATCCCTTAAGGTCCTGAGAAACGGCTGTAGTTGAACCGGTTCCTGTAACATAATACTTACCGGTTGCCGGATCAATGAAAAGAGAGGGGTCATGAATCGCCACAGTACTCTTTTTCACGGTCACTTTGCATGTTGCGTATTTACCGCTCTTTGTCTTTGCAGTTATTGTCGCGCTTCCTAAGCTCTTAGCAGTGATTGTACCACTTGCATTTACGCTGGCTATAGTTGAATCACTGGAGCTCCAGCTAACTGTTTTATTAGTTGCGTTTGCAGGAGATACCGTTGCTGTCAGTGTTGTTGATGTTGTACTCGAGGTACCTGTTAACACCATTGTTCTTGCAGTAGAATTTAATGCTACTCCAGTATCCGGTATTGTTTTTATTTCAATCTTTACTTTTTGTGTCAGATACTTTTTCTTTGCTGTTTTAGCCTTGCTTTTTACCGTAATCGTAACGGTTCCGGTTTTCCCTTTTGAATTAGCTGTAACAATACCTTTATTTGACACCGTTGCTAATGTTTGATCACTTGAGGTATAAGTTACATCTTTCCATGATGTATTACTTGGTTTAAATGATGCCTTAACTGTTGTCGTATTTCCTACAGTTAAACTGGTAGAGTCTGCCTTAACAGATAAACTGGTTGGCTTTACATATTTTTTAACCGTAATTTTTATCTTAGCTGATTTATCAGAACCATCCTTTGCCGTTACTACGATATATGTAGTTCCTTTTTTCTTGGCAGTAACCTTACCATTTGAATTAACTGTTGCAACCTTAGGTTTCGTCGATTTAAACTTAACCTTTTTGCTTGCACCGCTTGGTTTAATGCTTACCTTAATTGTCGTTTTAGATAATGCGGCCGGAGCTCCTGCATAAAGTGTCTTTCTGTCTGCTGATAAAGTAATCTTTGTAACTTTCTTAGTAGCGGCATTTGCCTCAATAGACGAAATCTGCATACCACCGACTACTAATGCTATTACCAATAGGATACTTCCTAACTTTTTAGCAAAATTTACTGTTTTTCGTTTCCCTTTCACAAATTACCTCCTCATTATAATAAGTTGATAGCCCAAAAAATTGGTTATAGACTTATTCTTTTTATGGTATAGAGGTAGGTGACATTTCTGAGGGATTCTCCCTCATTCCCATTCCCATCTATACAGTTAATAGTTTTATATTCCATAAAGTTTATCCTGTAGTATGATATCAGCAGAGTCTGATGTCCGAGGGCACTGCTTCTCCTCCTTCTACATAACTTCCTTACATATTATTATAAAATATATATAGATTTTAATCAATATATATTTTTTTACTTAATCCGCTTTATATCACCCCGGTATGCTCAATATCCGTTTTGCACTGTCAAGCGGATCCCCCTCCTTCACCTGCAAATTCAATATGCCTGGGTGTATCAGTATCATACGGTTACTTTACATTCAATATCTGCACAGGCGGCTATACGCAGTAGGGTGGACTATTCTATACTTTGAACTTAAAGTAGATTACGAAGCCGCTAAAGCCTTTAAGGACTGACCGAGAAAAGGCGGTGTTAGCTGAGTGCTGATGACGTTTTACATAACCAAATAGAAATAAAACATCTGAATGAGTAGCCGCTATTATATATATTATATAACTTAATGGGATAGAAAAATCAACAAACATATGCTATAATCAGAACGGTAAATAAGAAGTTGCAAATGAAAATTATTTATATATTACCATGTGTGGAGGAGATAAAAGTGGATTTTTCAATTTTTTTAACAGAAAGCCAATATGTTGATTTTTTATTACCGATTATTCAAGAAAAAGCAAACGAATTATTTACTGGCATAAATAGTGATGTTGAAAAGGCTAAAATTGCTTATGAGTATGTAAGGGATGAAATCCCACATTCATTCGATATAAATGCAAAAATTATTACGGCAAGAGCCTCTGATGTTCTACAATATCAGACAGGCATATGCCACGCAAAAGCAAATCTTCTTGCGGCTCTATTGCGGTCACAGGGCATTCCTGTCGGCTTTTGTTTTCAGCACCTTACTCTTGCTGATGATGATTCTTTGGGTTATTGTATTCATTGCTATAATGCAATTTTTGTAGATAATCACTGGATAAAAGTAGACGCCCGTGGAAACAAAACCGGAGTGAACGCACAGTTTTCTTTAGATAAACCGATACTCGCTTTTCCAGTTCGGAATGAATATGATGAATATTCTTGGGATGGAATATATGCAAATCCGCATTTAGAAACAATGGAAATGCTTGAAAAGGCAGATACTATTCAAGACATAATTGATAATATACCGTGCATGATTGTTGATAAGCCAGATGTTTTGGAATAGTCAGGAGTCTGGGACCCGGCTGTTTTTAATTAATTTTGAGCCGACACACAGTTACGCCCTGCATTCTGACTGCGGCATCCGCAAGGAGCATGGAATTACTTAAAAATGTTTGGCGTTAGGATGATCTCGTCGGCTGGTATCTTTTTGAGGCAAAGATATTTAAATTATTTCCAATATTGAAAAGTAAACACGTCGTAAGGACTTTTGTTCCCTAACAAAATACATACCGATGGTATATAAAATCAAGAATGAGAGGTTAAGGGATAACATGATGCAATATATTTTCATTAACGGGCTTGGGCAAAATGAATCAAGTTGGGATAAAACGATTTCATTTATATCAAAACCGACTCATATTTTCCGACCTGATTTAAAAGGGTCTACTTATGCAAGCTTGTACCAGTCTTTTTCAGATTATTGTAATGACATACCCGGAACATTGAATCTATGCGGGCTTTCTCTGGGTGCAATTCTTGCATTGAATTATGCAGTAGAAAATCCTAAAAAAGTACAGTCCTTAATATTGATTGCCGCACAGTATAAAATGCCGAGAGCATTGCTCAAATTTCAAAATATTATCTTTCGATTGATGCCAAAAAGTTCTTTTATGGCGAGTGGCTTTCAAAAGAGAGATTTTATTAAATTGACAAATTCAATGATTGATTTGGATTTTAGCAAGAAACTAAAAGATATTTCATGTCCTACTTTAATCATCTGTGGTGAAAAGGATAATGCGAATAAAAAGGCAGCAAAAAATTTATATGAGGGCATATCAAACGCAAAAATTTATTTTGTAGAGAACGCAGGCCATGAAGTAAACATAGAAGCACCCGAAAAATTAGCGACCATTTTTGATGCATTTTGGCTAGAAAACTGAGATAATTCGAAATTGTTCGCTTGCCGTAGAACGAGGGACAATTTACGGCTTTATGGGCATAAATGGTGCTAGATATCGGCAGCTTAATTGATACGCCAGTTTTCTATGAACATTTATCTGCCAGAGAAAACATGGAAATACATCTTGACTATATGGGCGCTGAACATGCTGATATAGAAGCTACGTAATACAAAGTAGGATTGCCGAAAACCGGAAATCAGTGCGTTTCGGAGTTTTCGCTTAAAAGAGGACGATGAGTCGTCCTCCATACATATTGCGGATATATATATCTGATATTGGTGCATTTATCATCAGTAATAGTGGTCCCTTCGTCTACATTCCTGCTGTACGAATAGCTCCATTAACTTTTATTCTAAATGTTTCTTAATATAATAACCGGTATATGAATCCGGATTCTCGGCAACTTTCTCCGGTGTCCCGGCAGCAACCACCGTTCCGCCTTTATCTCCACCTTCCGGTCCGATATCAATAATATAATCAGCAACTTTAATCACATCTAAATTATGTTCTATGACTACTACGGTATTTCCACCATCTGATAACCGTCTTAAAATATCAACCAATTTATGAACATCTGCAAAATGCAGTCCGGTCGTCGGTTCATCCAATATATAAATCGTCTTTCCTGTACCACGTTTGCTGAGCTCTGTGGCAAGCTTTATCCTCTGTGCTTCACCGCCGGATAAAGTTGTAGATGGCTGGCCTAATTTAATATAGGATAAACCCACATCATGTAATGTTGATATCTTTCTATGAATAGACGGTATATTTTCAAAGAATTTAACTGCCTCTTCCACTGTCATATCCAATACATCATAGATGCTTTTTCCTTTATATTTAACTTCTAATGTTTCATGGTTATATCTCTTACCGCCGCATGCCTCACAAGGTACATATACATCCGGTAGGAAATGCATTTCAATTTTTAAGATGCCATCTCCAGAACAGGCTTCACAGCGGCCGCCCTTTACATTAAAGCTGAAACGCCCCTTCTTATATCCTCGCATCTTTGCATCCTGTGTTCCTGCAAACAAATCTCTGATCTGATCAAATACACCTGTGTATGTGGCAGGATTGGAACGTGGAGTTCTTCCGATTGGAGACTGGTCAATCGCAATGATTTTATCTAGTTGCTCTACTCCTCTTATTGTCTTATGAAGCCCGGGTATTGATCTGGCTCTGTTTAATTGTCTGGCTAAACTCTTGTATAGAATCTCATTGACTAAAGAGCTCTTGCCTGAACCTGATACACCGGTTACACACGTCATAATTCCCAGCGGAATATCCACATCTATATTCTTAAGATTATTTTGTCTGGCGCCTATAATCGTAATCTTACCATTTGGTTTTCTACGTTCCGCCGGAACAGGTATCTTAATCTTGCCGCTTAAATAGGCTCCTGTAATAGACTTTTTATTTTTCATGATTTGGCTTGCAGTACCTGCTGCAACGACTTCTCCGCCGTGTTCTCCGGCACCCGGTCCAATATCTACGATATAGTCTGCTGCCAGCATAGTATCCTCGTCATGCTCAACCACCACCAACGTATTCCCTAAATCTCTTAAATGCGTCAGTGTACCTAACAATTTGTTATTATCCCTTTGATGCAGTCCTATGCTTGGCTCATCCAATATATATGCTACCCCGACAAGACCGGAACCAATCTGTGTGGCTAACCGGATCCTTTGTGCCTCTCCGCCGGATAATGATCCTGTCGCTCTTGACAAAGTCAAATAATCCAACCCTACATCTACTAAAAATTTAATTCTGGCTTTGATTTCCTTTAAAATCTGCGATCCGATTGTCTCTTGCATCGGCGTTAATTGCAAGTCATTTAGAAAAATCTGAGATTTTACAATAGACATATTAGTCACTTCATAAATATTCATATCACCGACCGTCACTGCCAGGGATTCTTTTTTCAACCTGTGACCACCACACTCCTTACATGGTGTAACCCGCATAAACGTCTCATATTCTTGCCTCATGACTTCTGAGCTTGTCTCTCGATACCGCCTCTGTGAATTCTGGATTAAGCCATCAAATGCCACATCATACACACCTTCCCCGCGCTGGCCTTTATAATATACTCTAACCTTTTTACCATTTGTCCCATTGATAATGACATCCTGAACTTTCTTAGATAACTTCTTATAAGGTGCATCTAAACTAAATTTATATTCTTTAGACAGTGCATCTAATACTGCGTATCCATAACTCGATTTATCGTTACAATTCTGCCATCCCATAACCGTAATGGCACCTTCCATAATACTTAAATTCTTGTTGGGTATAATTAAATCTTCATCAAATTCCATCTTATATCCTAAACCATAACATTCCGGACAGGCTCCGAATGGATTATTGAATGAAAAGCTTCTGGGCTGCAATTCTTCCATACTGATTCCACAATCCGGACATGAAAAATTCTGGCTGAAATTGATAATTTCCTCCCCAAACACGTCCACCATCATTAACCCATCCGCTAAGTGCATCACATTTTCGATTGAATCCGTCAGACGTTTTGCAATCCCTTCACGGATAGTCAAACGGTCAACAACGATCTCTATATTATGCTTCTTATTCTTATCTATGTTAATCTCTTCCGATAATTCATACAAATTACCATCTACCCGTACGCGGACATATCCACTTCGATTGGCTTGCTCAAATATCTTGCTATGCTCACCTTTACGGCCTCTCACAACCGGTGCCAACAGTTGAATCTTGGCGCCTTCCTCCATACTCATGATCTGCTCTACCATTTGATCGACAGTCTGTTTCTTAATCTCTTTTCCACATTTAGGACAGTGGGGTATCCCAATCCTCGCATATAGTAAACGAAAATAATCATAAATCTCTGTCACTGTACCAACTGTTGATCTGGGATTTCGATTTGTAGACTTTTGATCGATTGAAATTGCCGGAGACAACCCCTCTATACTTTCCACATCCGGTTTTTCCATTTGTCCTAGAAATTGCCGGGCATAGGAAGAAAGTGATTCCATATATCTTCTCTGCCCTTCGGCATAGATCGTATCAAATGCAAGAGAGGATTTACCTGATCCGCTTAATCCTGTCAAAACTACAAATTCATTTCTGGGTATATCAATATCTATACTCTTTAGATTATTCTCGGCTGCTCCTCTGATTTTGATGTATTCCTTATTATTTTTCGCCATTTCAGTACTTACCTTTCATTCTATATTCTATATGCAACATCATAATTTTTTCCTTATGACGTTATAAGTCTCTTAATTGTTCTTTTAGAACAACCATCTTATCTCGAAGTTCTGCTGCCGCCTCAAAATTAAGTTCAGTCGCTGCCTTCTTCATCTGTTTGCTAATATCCTTAATCAGTTTCTCAATCTCATTACGATTCATTGATTCCGGATCCTTCTCAATATCATTAATTGTAGTATCTGCAGCTTTAGAAATACTAATTAAATCTCTTACTGCTTTCTTAATCGTAGTCGGGGTAATACCATGACTCTGATTATAAGTCTGCTGAATTTCTCTTCGTCTGTTCGTCTCACTGATCGCTACTCTCATCGAATTGGTAATTTTATCGGCATACATAATAACATGTCCATCAGCATTTCTGGCGGCCCTGCCTACAGTCTGAATCAATGAAGTTTCAGAACGAAGGAACCCTTCTTTATCTGCATCTAATATCGCCACTAACGATATTTCAGGGATGTCTAACCCTTCACGCAGTAAGTTGATTCCAACTAACACATCAAATACATCCAACCTCATATCCCTGATAATCTCCGAACGTTCTAATGTATCAATGTCAGAATGAAGATACTTCACACGTATCCCGACATCTTTCATATAATCTGTCAGATCTTCAGCCATTCTCTTCGTCAATGTTGTAACTAAAACTTTATTCTTCTTTGCAACTTCAATATTAACCTGGGATACCAGATCATCAATCTGTCTTTCAACCGGCTTTACTTCAATCACAGGATCCAGCAATCCCGTCGGCCGGATAATCTGTTCCGCTCTAAGCAGTTCATGTTCCTTCTCATACACATTAGGAGTAGCAGATACAAATAACATCTGATCAATCTTTGCTTCAAATTCAGAAAAATTGAGTGGTCTGTTATCCATTGCAGAAGGTAATCGAAATCCAAAGTTTACTAATGTACTCTTTCTGGACTGGTCTCCTGCATACATCCCTCTGACTTGTGGGACAGTAATATGCGACTCATCAATAATCATTAAAAAATCATCAGCAAAATAGTCTATTAATGTAAATGGAGTGGCCCCCGGCTGCAGCCTTGCCAAATGTCTGGAATAGTTCTCAACACCGGAACAGAATCCGGTCTCTCTTAGCATCTCTATATCAAAATTAGTTCTCTCGGAAATTCTCTGGGCTTCTAATAATTTATCTTCACTTTTAAAATATTTGACTCTTTCTTCTAATTCTTCTTCAATATCATTAGTTGCTTCTAATAGCTGCTCCATCGGAACAACATAGTGAGAATTAGGAAATATCGCAATATGCTCTAATCTGGCCTTGATTTCACCAGTCAAAGTGTCAATCTCAGTAATCCGGTCAATTTCATCTCCAAAGAATTCTATGCGTATGGCATTTTCACCGGTATTAGAAGGAAATACTTCCACTACATCACCGCGGACTCTGAATGAACCACGCTTAAAATCCATGTCATTTCGGTCATATTGGATATCAATCAGCTTTTTCATAAATTCATCTCTATCCTTCTGCATACCCGGTCTTAGAGAAATCATCATATTTTGATAATAGTCCGGACTGCCGATTCCATAGATACAGGATACACTGGAGATTATAATTACATCCTTCCGTTCAGACAAAGATGCAGTGGCAGAATGACGCAGCCTATCGATTTCTTCATTAACCGAAGAATCCTTTTCTACATAAGTATCTGTTGACGGTACATATGCTTCCGGTTGATAATAATCATAGTAGGATACGAAGTATTCCACTGCATTCTCAGGGAACATCTCACGGAATTCTCCGTACAACTGAGCCGCAAGTGTCTTGTTATGTGCCAGTATCAACGTTGGCTTATTCAGCTGCTGAATAATATTTGCCATAGTAAATGTCTTACCTGAACCCGTAACCCCAAGAAGTGTCTGGAACTGATTTCCTTCCCGGAAACCCTTTACCAGTGCTTCGATTGCCTCCGGCTGGTCGCCTGTTGGCTGAAAAGGAGCATGCAATTTGAACGCAGACTGCCTCTCGGTATAATCTGTATGTGACAGCCCTTTCCTAGACTTTATATTTTCTTCCAACCTTTTACCTCCATACTTATCTATTTCGTAAACATTTTACAATGTTGAATAAGATTATATCATATTATTTATAAAAAGTACAGAAAAAAAGAACAATTGTTCGCATTCAATTGTTCTTTAAATCAATGGTCTGAAATAAAGTAGACTTCCTCTGCATCTGTAATTATTATTTCAGCTCTAACACTTCAATTGCCTTTTGCAGCTGGGTATCTTTGCTTTCTTCGATAACAACTTGATTCCTTAATTCTTCCGGTAATTCCACTATTACATCCGGTTCTATTCCAACCTGATCAATTTCATTACCCTTTGCCGTAAAATATTTTGAGATCGTAAGTTTCACCGCTGAACCGTCTGTCAATGGGAATATCCTCTGGACTACACCTTTTCCATATGATGTCGTACCGACAACTGTCCCAATGCCAAAATCCTTTACGGCACCAGCAAATATTTCTGAAGCGCTTGCACTCGAACCATTGATTATAACCGAATAAGGTATTTCTAATTTATTCTTATCATCAGAATACATTCTTTCGCCATCCCCATTCCTATCCTCTGTATATACAATAAGTCCTTCCGGCAATATATAATCCAGCATTTCTACAACTATACTAAACAAGCCTCCCGGATTACCACGTAAGTCAATAACCAATCCTTTCATACCTTGACCATTCAGATCATCTATTGCTGCTATAAACTGGTCTGCGGTAACCTCATCGAACTCACTGACAATGATATAACCAACCTTATCTTCCAACATTCTATATTCTACAGTAGGCACTTCAATCTGTCTTCGCTCTACTTCAAATTCCAGATAATCACTTTCACCGTCTCGGGCTACCTTTATTTTAACAGTAGATCCTTCAATACCTTTAATCCATGATACCACTTTTGAGCTGTCAATGCCGGTAACTTCTACACCATCTACCGAATATAGAATATCTCCCGGCAATATCCCCGCTTCATAACCCGGACCATTCGGGAACGGCTTCACAACTGAAATTATACCGGTTTCAGGATCTTGAGAAATCAATACACCAATTCCATAGTATTTTCCGGAAGTTGACTCCATCATAGCAGCGTATTCTTCTTTCGTAAAATATGTTGAGTATACATCTCCCAATCCACCTACAATCCCCCTAAACATTCCTTCAACCAGATAAGATTCATCAACCGTATTTAGGGAATAAGTATCTATTAATTTAGAAATGACTCCTATCTTCGTCATTACTGTATTATCGTCGGCAATATTGGTTCCATTGCTGCTTATGGAGCTGCTTTGATCTAACGAAGTGCCCGAATTAATGTCTGCTATCCTAAATGCAAATATTAGTGAAAATGCTATAGCAGTCACCAATACTCCTGTTGCAAGACCTTTCAAATATCCTTTATTTTGATTCATCTGTCAATCCTCTTTTCATTTTTTAAGATAATCCCAACAATAGTATTCCTACTGCTATTTATTTTATTTAGTATTATCTGCTATTTTTATTACTTTTGCGTACTATTTATACCTATATTATCATACATTATTTTGTCTATCAACTTTTTAATACCATTCTAGTAACAAAGCGCATAAAAAGATAAGGATATTTCTGTCCCTATTTTTATTCTTGTATAATAATATATAAAAGGTAGTGGCAACGATACTGGAACTGCTACCTTTTTCTTGTACAAAAATAGAGCCGGACTGATCCGGCTCATATATAATTCTTATTCTTTTTTGTTATAACTACTTCATCTCCATTAATCATATTCAGTAGCAAATCTCTTTCTTCTTTTAAGCTTACTTCCTCAGTTTTTAGCCTTACCTACTGTTGTGATTATACATACAATATCATCCGCCAATATAATTCTTAGGATCAACCCAATTACCATTTAACCGGAATGATATATGTAAATGAGGTCCTGTGGAACGTCCCGTAGTACCCACTAAAGCAATTACATCTCCCTGCTTTACAGTCTGCCCCGCTTTTGCAATTAAAACCGATGCATGCATATAAACCGATGATAATCCATTTCCATGATATATTACTACACAATTTCCTGCACTTCCCGAATAACCGGAAGAATCTACAACACCGTCTGCAACTGCATAAATTGGTGTTCCTGACGGAGCTGAATAGTCATCTCCGCAATGACCTTCTGTTTTACCGCTTCCAAACGGATCTGACCGATATCCAAAAGTAGACGTTCTTTTTTTATACTGAGCCGGTAATGGCCATATGAATGAGCCGCTTCCCGCCTTGTTAGATGGTTCTATCCCATCACTGGCTCTATCTGCTTCTATCTTTAGAATATTTGCCAGTATCTCTTCTTCTGCCTGAATCTCTATGTCTAATGCTGATATATTCGCTTCTGTACTCTCTATATCATCACTTATTTTTGCTAACTCAGTCTGTTTTTGTTCCATCAATTCACTTAACTTGTCTTGTTTCTCTTTGTGTTCCGCCTTGTAGGTCAACAATTGATTATTGTCCTCTTCTAACTTGGATTTAGCATTTTCAATTGTCTCTTTTGTCTCTTGCATTTTTGTCAGCATATTGTGATCATACTGGGTTATTTTAGCAACATATTCTGCTCTATTCAAAAAATCTGCAATATTTTCTGAACCAAACAGCATATCTAAATATTCTGTATTCCCATTTTCATACAAAAATTTTATTCTAAGCTTCATGTCCGCATATTGATCTTTAATACTGACTTCTGCAGTCTCTAATTTTTTTTGAGTTTTCTCTATTTCTATTTGCTTTTCTTCAGATTGAAGCGTCAAATCATATATCGCAGCACTTAATTCAGTCAATTGTGCGTCCATGATTTCAATATATTCCTGCGTTTTTGCTTTCTGTTCCTCAAAAGTATCTAGTTTTTCCTGTTCTATACTTTGTTCTTCTTCTAATGTTTGTTTTTTACTCTCTGCCTCACTCTTGGTGTCTGCGTATGTAAATATCAAAAAACTATATTGTGAAATCAACACTGCTGCTAATAATAATCCAATTATTACATTAAATCTTTTCTTCATTTATCAATACTCCTTTAGCCTGGCAGGTATGATACCTAGTATCTGCCTGTTCCCAAGAGCTATCGAATATTATATGATATGTAAATTATTCTAGCCGCTATATTAAGTTATATTACTCTCATACCAAATAATATAGTCTTTCGTTCAACATTACCCACCTATATAAATTTTAGGATCAACCCACTGCCCATTTAAACGGAATGAAATATGTAAATGATTCCCTGTTGAAGGACCTGTTGTACCTACTAAGGCAATTACCTCTCCCTTCTTTACGGTTTGTCCGGCATTTGCAATCAATACCGATGCATGCATATAGACCGAAGACAGCCCATTCCCATGGTATATGACAACACAATTTCCGGTGCCAGAAGAATACTGAGACGATTCTACCGTGCCATCTGCAACTGCATAAATCGGCGTGCCCGCCGGTGCAGGATAATCATCTCCACAATGATAGACCTGCTGCCCGCTTCCAAATGGGTCTGTGCGATAACCAAATGATGATGTCCTTGTTCTATACTGGGATGGCAATGGCCATTGGTAGGAACCGCTTCCTGCACTGGCAGATGGCTCAGAACCTGTATTATTATCCGCTGCCGGATCCGTACTTGCAGAAGCAAAAGCCGACGTTTTCTGAGCAGCCAGTATGGATGCTTGTCTTGCTTTCTCAGCTTCTGCTTCCCGTTTCTTTCTTTCCGCTTCTATCCTTTGAATCTCACTCTCCTGTGCCTCTATCTCTGCATCCAGTGAGGATAAATCTGCAGCTGTACCGCTGATTTTGCTATTTGTCGCCTCTAAATCAGATTTCTTTTGGTCAATTAATGCTATTAATGTAGTTTGCTTATCTTCCTGCTCCGACTTAAGAGCTGTCAGCTTCTCATTATCTTCCACCAGTTTAGCCTTAGAGACTTCAATTGTTTCTTTTGTCTCTCTCATTATAGTTAACATATTCTTGTCATATTCTGTAATCTTAGTGACATATTCGGCTCTGTTTAAGAAATCTGCAATACTGTCTGAACTTAATAATAGATTTAAATATTCAGTATTTCCGTTTTCATACATAAACTTTATCCGAAGCTTCATATCCTCATACTGCTCAACGATACTGACTTCTGCTTCATCAAGCTTTATCTGTGTCGCCTTTATTTCTTTTTCTTTTTTTTCCGACTGGACTTCCAGCTCATAGATTCTGGAACTGACTTCAGTCAATTGAGCATCCATACTTTGCAGATACTCCTGTTGCTGGGATTTTTGATTTTCATAAGCATCCAAATCTGCCTGTTTGGAACTCTGTTCATCTTCTAATGCTTTCTTTTTGCTTTCAGCCTCGCTTTGGGTATCAGCATATGTAAGTGAGATAGGATTATACTGGGCTATTAATACTGTCACTATTAAATATACTATTAACCCTTTTGCTCTTCGTTTCATACCATTCATTCTCCTTTAATTTGCGAAGTTTACACTCTTAAATGTTTCCTTATTGATATTTTACTTCCTATAAATCCAATACCGGCACCAATCGCCAAGCCCATTGGGACCAATACTTTAAATATTTGATTGGTTGGTATAAATTCTATAATTGAAGTCAATGTATTAAACTGCTCCATTACATAGATAATAATTTTATCATATATATAATAAATTGCTGCTAGTGGAATCGTCGCACCAATCAGTCCAATTAATACCCCTTCTACGATAAAAGGAGATCTTACAAAGTAATCTGTAGCACCAATCAGCTTCATAATACCAATCTCTTCCTTTCGCACAGAAATACCAATCATAATCGTATTACTGATCAGGAAAATACCCACGGCTAATAGTACAATTATAATCGCCACTGAAATATAACCCGCTAATTTTCCAAAATCAGACAAAGTATTGGCCGTTGTCTCTGAATAGTTTACCTGCCGTACGCCTTCTATGCTTTGCAAAAATTCAACAACTTCATTTTGCCTTCCAATATCTTTAAATGTTACAGCATAAGATGCTGAGTCTGCTAACGGATTATCTTTCTTAAACCCTTCCGCCAACTCTGGTGCTGCCGCAAAATAAGATTCGCGATATGCCTCCCATGCCTCTTCTGCCGATGTATATGTAATCGTGTCTATCTCCTCATTCGCTTTTATCTTCTCCCCAATCTGATCAATCGCCTCTTGCTCAATTCCGTTATCAAAAAATACTGTTACTGCAACTTGTTCCTCTGCTTTTTCTACAATATGTTGAAAATTTGTTACAATTGAATAAAATATACCGAGTAAAAATACACAAGCCGCTATTGTTCCAATCGAAGCTAAAGAAAATAATTTATTCCGCCGAATATTCTTAAGCCCTTGTTTTAAACTATATATCAATGTACTTATCCGCATAGTAATGACCACCTTTTTCCTCATCGCTTACTATGACACCTTTGTTCATAGTAATTACCCGCTTTTGCATAGCATCAACAATTTCCCTATTATGGGTTACAACAACTACAGTTGTTCCTCTCCTATTAATCTCCTCTAACAATTTCATAATCTCCCAAGAGTTTTTAGGATCCAGATTACCTGTTGGTTCATCCGCCAGCAATATGGAAGGATTATTCACTAACGCTCTTGCCAAAGCAACTCTTTGCTGCTCACCTCCCGATAATTCTTTAGGAACAGAACGGTATTTTTCCGATAATCCTACTAATGTCAATACCTGTGGTACTCTTTTTTTAATAAAACGAGGTGGTGTCTCGATAACCTTCTGCGCAAACGCAATATTATCATAAACATTTCTATCTCTTAACAATCTAAAATCTTGAAATACTACACCAATTTCTCTTCTTAACTTAGGAATCTGCTTTCTCTTTAATTTACTTAAATCTTTATTGTTAACGTATATCTTTCCTTCTGTAGGTTCTAATTCCTTTAGCAATAACTTTATCAAAGTAGATTTACCGGAACCACTGTTACCTACAACAAATACAAATTCACCTTTATGTATCTTAAGCGTCACTTTACTCAAAGCCGGTGCGCCTTGAGAATATGTTTTGTTAACGTCTTCTAACACAATCATTTGATATGCCTCCTAAAGTGGACCTTAATAATCTAAATTCTGCATATAATCCATATATTTTACAACCATCATTGCAATCTTAAATGTAATAGCATCTTCAAATACTCTTAAATCCAAACTTGTACTTTTCTGCAGCTTGTCCAGACGATATACTAAGGTATTTCTGTGTATATATAACTGCCTGGATGTTTCTGATACATTCAGATTATTTTCAAAAAATTTATTTATCGTTATTAATGTCTCATCATCAAACTCATCCGGTGACTTGCCTGCAAAGATTTCTTTAATAAATAGCTTACATAATGGCATTGGCAACTGATAGATCAGACGACCTATGCCCAAATTGCTGTATGCAATTACTCTTTTAGAACTGTAGAAAATCTTCCCTACATCCAAAGCCATTCTTGCTTCTTTATAAGATTTCGATACTTCTTTAATGTCATTAACAATTGTCCCATAGGCAATATTTACTTTAGACATCGCCTCTGTATTAAGCATGTCCAACATCATATTTCCCATGTTCTCTAAACTTTCCGGCTTCTCATTGTCTTCGATTTCTTTTACAATAATAATGTGCTTTTCATCTACTGCTGTAATAAAATCCTTTGTTTTACCTAAAAATAAAGATTTAACTGTTTCAAGTGCTGAACTGTCCTTTTCATATTCAGTTTCAATCATATATACAATTCTTCTGGCGTCTGCTTGAATGTGCAGTTTCTTAGCTCTATTATATATATCAACCAATAAAAGATTGTCCAAAAGTAAATTTTTGATAAAATTGTCTTTATCAAATCTTTCTTTATATGCAATTAGTAAATTCTGTATTTGAAAAGTAGCGATTTTACCTACCATATACACATCGTCACTACTCCCTTTCGCAACTAGTATATATTCTAACTGATTATCATCATTTACTTTAAAAAACTGATATCCTTGCATCTCCTGGCTTTCTGCGGGAGATTCTACAAACGTCATAATGATATATTCGAAATCGTCTACAATGGGATATGTTGTTGCAAGCACTTTACCTTCTGTATCAATAATACTTAAGTCAATTCTAGCTATGTTCTTTAGTCCTTCAATTGTACTTTGAAGTATCTGATTTGTTATCATATTCTTACATCCCTCCAGTATTTTTTTACCTTAACCTATATAATAATCTATTTTAACATAAAATAAAAGAGAAAATACATATTTTTTATGTATTTTCTCTGAATTTTAAAATATATTGACTTTTTATGGCTAATTTGTAATTACTTGTTCTGTTTCTTTATCAAAGATATGTAATCTGCTTAAATCCATTGCAAATGTTACTGTATCACCAACTCTTGCTGTTGTACGAGGATTTACTCTTGCTGTACATGCTGAACCTTCAACATCAAAATACAAGTAAACTTCAGCACCCAACAACTCATAAATCTTAATCGTAGCCTCAAATTTGCTATCCTTAGAGGAATTGATGAAAATCTCCTGATCATGAATATCTTCCGGACGAATACCCATTACAACTGTCTTGCCGGTATATTCACCGTCTACCAAAACTTTACCCTGTGCTTCAGGTACTTTAATTGAACTCTTACCAAACTTAAGCATAACATCAGAACCATCTTTTTCTACAACCGCATCGATAAAGTTCATCTGAGGGGATCCCATAAATCCGGCAACAAATAAATTTACTGGATTATTATAAAGATTAGATGGTGTATCCACTTGCTGGATTAATCCATCTTTCATAACTACGATTCTCGTACCAAGTGTCATTGCCTCTGTCTGGTCATGCGTTACATATATAATGGTGGTTTCTAATCTCTGATGCAATCTAGAAATCTCAACACGCATCTGAACTCTTAGCTTTGCATCAAGATTTGATAAAGGCTCATCCATAAGGAATACCTTTGGATCACGAACGATTGCACGCCCCATCGCAACACGTTGTCTTTGACCACCTGATAAAGCTTTAGGTTTACGGTCTAACAAATTCTCCAAATCAAGAATCTTAGCTGCTTCTGCAACTGATTTTTGAATCTGGTCTTTTGGTGTTTTTCTTAACTTAAGACCAAATGCAATGTTATCATACACTGTCATATGTGGATACAGTGCGTAGTTCTGAAATACCATCGCAATATCTCTATCCTTTGGTTCCACATCATTAACTAATTTATCCCCAATAAATAATTCACCTGAACTAATTTCTTCCAATCCGGCAATCATCCGAAGTGTTGTTGATTTACCACATCCCGATGGTCCTACGAAGATAATGAATTCCTTATCTGCTACCTCAAGATTAAAATCCTTAACCGCCACAAAACCATTCGGATATACTTTGCTGATATTTTTTAACGATAAACTTGCCATTTAAACTTCCTCCTAATATTATTACAAAATTTATTATCTCTTTATTCTATATGAAAATCAATAAAATTACCATATCACAATTAACCGAAAAGTGCTTTTAAAATTTGTATAATTTGTATACCAAGCTGGTTAAATATCCCATTTATTTCTTGTATAATGCATATTGCACATAAGATATGCATTATTTTGAACATATTTACTATAACCTAATCGCAATTGCTTCTATTTCAATTAAAACATCTTTTGGCAGTCTGGCAACTTCTACACAAGATCTAGCTGGACAGTTTTCATAGAAATAAGTGGAATAAATCTGATTGATTACTGCAAAATCATTCATATCTTTAATAAACACTGTCGTTTTAATAACATTTTCCGTATTCGCGCCTGCTTCATTCAATAACGCTGTTAAATTATTCAGCGCCATGTCTGCCTGTGCTTCAATTCCGTCCGGAATTTCACCGCTTACAGGATTCACTGGGATCACCCCTGACGTATAAATCATACCATTAACCTCAATCGCCTGGGAATAAGGTCCTATTGCTGCCGG
>Ga0153924_1000487_pt1 | contig 24592 bp, 22 predicted proteins | sample TSNJ008MetaG_FD_104709 | JGI IMG/M metagenome (GOLD analysis project Ga0153924, IMG submission 104709) | Attine ant fungus gardens microbial communities from New Jersey, USA - TSNJ008 MetaG | ecosystem: Host-associated > Fungi > Mycelium > Unclassified | place: USA: New Jersey, Wharton State...
GCTCCGGAACACCTCGCCGCCGGTGAAGCCCGAGATGAACACGAGCTCGTCGGGGGTCGGGACGTCGAAGTACTCGCCGTACATCTCCTGCTCGGGGATGACGATCGGGTTCGGGACGCCGCGGGTGATGGGGTGCTGCGGGTTCACGGTCCAGACGAGCTCCTGGTCGTGCTCGCTGCGCCACCGGAGCGTGCAGGTCGTGCCCATGAGCTTGCCGAAGATCTTCGACCAGTGCCCGGAGTGCAGCACGACGAGTCCCATGCCGGCGAGCACGTGCTTGTGCACGCGGTCCACCACGGCGTCGTCGACGTCCTGGTGCGCGGCGTGCCCCCACCAGGTGAGGACGTCCGTCTGGGCGAGGACCTCGTCGGTGAGGCCGTGCTCGGGCTCCTGCATCGTGGCGGTCCGGACGACGGCGTCGGGCAGGTTCTCGCGGATGCCGTCCGCGATGGCGCCGTGCATGCCGTCGGGGTAGCGCTCGGCGACGTGCTGCTCGACCTGCTCGTGGACGTTCTCGCCCCAGACGGTGATGCGGAGCGGGGTGGTGGTCATGGTGTGCCTTTCGGGGGTGCGGGACCCTGGCCGGGGGTCGATGGGGTCGATGGGGTCGAGGGGGCCGGCGGGGTCGGTCACTTGACGGCGCCGCCGGTGGCCCCGGCAGCGATGAACTTCTGCGCCACGAGCAGCAGCACGATGGCGGGGACCGAGGCCATCACCGCGGCGGCCATGACGGTCGACCAGTCGGCGGTGAAGGTGCCGATGTAGTTGTAGATGCCGAGCGTGATCGGCCGGACGTCACCCGTGGTGGTGAGCGTCAGGGCGAACAGGAAGTCGCTCCAGGTGAACAGGAACGTGAAGAGCCCGGCGGTGATGAGGGCGTTGGCGCTGATCGGCACGACCACGGAGCGGAACGCGCGGAAGTTCCCCGCGCCGTCCACCTTCGCGGCCTCGATGATCGACGGCGGGATGTTCTGCATGAACGCCCGCATGATGAGGATCGCGAAGGGCACCCCGGCGGTGGAGTCGGCGAGGATGAGTCCGGGGATCGTGTTGAGGAGCCCGAGGTCGTTGTACGCGGCGTACAGCGCGTTCGCCACGACGATGCCCGGGATCATCTGCGAGATGAGGATCCCGAACAGGACCGCCCCGACGCCCTTCACCTTGAACTGCGCGAGGGCGTAGGACGCGGGCGTGGCGATGAGCAGGCTGACGACCACGCTGCCGAGCGCGATCGCGAGGCTCGTGACCAGGGCACCGCCCTGGTCGGCGATGGCCTGTGCGTACCCGCCGAGCTGCGCGTGGATCGGGAACCAGGCGGCCTCGATCGCGGGACCGGCCGGCTGCAGCGAGATGTTGATCATCCAGTAGACCGGGAAGAGCATCACGGCGAGGATCAGGATCCCGACACCGGACAGCACCCACTGCTTCGGGGTGGTCGGGCGGGTGGTGCGACGGGTTCCGCGGGTCACGACGGCCCGCGTCGCTGCTGCGTCAGTCATCGATGGCCTTCCGGTTGAGACGGAGGTAGACGATCGCGAACAGGGCGGAGATCACGATGAGGATGTTGCTCAGCGCGGCGCCCTGACCGAAGTCGAACTGCTTGAACGACAGGTCGTAGGACTGGGTCGCGATCGTCTGGGTGGCGTTCGCCGGCCCGCCGTTCGTCAACCCGAGGATGATGTCGAGCACCTTGATCGTGTAGACGACACCGAGCACGAGCGTGACGCTGACGACCGGTCGGAGCATCGGCCAGGTGATCGACCAGAACGCCTTCCACCCGGTCGCCCCGTCGAGCGCGGCGGCCTCGTACAGCTCGGTCGGGATGTCCTGCAGGCCGCCGTAGAGGATCGTCGTGTTGAACGGGATGCCGATCCAGATGTTCACGCCGATCACGGTGATGAGCGCGACCGCCGGGCTGGTGAGCCACGGGACCGAACCGATGCCGAAGATCCCGAGGAACTGGTTCACGACGCCGGAGTCCTGGTCGAGCATCCACTTCCACACCGCGCTCGAGACGATGAGCGGCAGCAGCCAGGGGAGCAGGAGCAGCGAGCGGAGGAGCCCGGACAGCGGGAAGTTCCGCCGGAAGAACAGGGCGAGGAGCAGCCCGAGGACGAACTGGCCGACGATCGACCCGATCGTGAAGAGTGCGGTGTTGAGCAGTGCCGTGCTGAACAGCTGCGACGACACCACGGAGACGTAGTTCGAGAGCCCGACCCACGGCGCCTCGCCCGTGTAGAAGGTCGAGGTCGTGTAGGCCTGGAAGCTCATCACGATGTTCTTGACGACCGGGTAGCCGAAGAACAGCACGAGGAACACCACGGCCGGCAGCAGGAACAGGAGCTGGGCGATCCGCTCGAAGCGCAGACCGCGGCCCCGGCGGGCGGGCCGCGGGGCGGGAGTGGTGCTCCCGTCCCCGGCGGCCCGCTGCGGGGCGACGTGCGTCGCGGTGGAGGTCATGCTCAGTTGCTCGACTGCGCGTTCTTCAGCGCGTCGGCGGGCGAGTCCTGCCCGGTCAGCGCGGACTGCACGGCGGTGTAGATCTTCGTCGCCGCCTTCGGCCAGTCCGCCCCGAGCTCACCGGTGCGGGCACGGGCGTCGGCGACCAGGTCGACGAAGACCTGCTCCTCCGGGACGTCCTTGCCGAACTGCTGCGCGACCTCGGTCTTCGACGGGATCGTGTAGCGGAGCTTGGCCATCGCGAGCTGGTTCTTGGCGTCGTTCATGCAGTCGACGACCTTGGCCGCGACCTGCTGCTTCGCCTTGTCGCCGGTGTTCGGGACGGTCCAGACCTCGCCGCCGAGCGGTGCCACGGCGGTGTCGCTGGCGGACTGCACGGGGATCTGCGCGATCCCGTAGTCGATGCCGGAGTCCTTGAGTGCCGGGATCTGCCACGGGCCGTTGATCATCATCGCGGCCTTGCCGGCCATGAACTGGTCGTTGACGTCGGCCTGGGTCCAGTTGACGACGCTCTTCGACATCGAGCCGTCCTTGACGAGGTCCGTCCAGAGCGACAGCGCCTCGGCGGTCTTCGCGGTGGCGATGTCCTTCTCGTCACCGCCGTTCGACCACATGAACGGCAGGAACTGCCAGGTGCCCTCGTACGTGGCGTTGGCGTCCACGGCGAACCCGTACTCGCCGTTCGCGGTGAGCTTCGCCGAGGCGGTCTTCAGCTCGTCCCACGTCTTCGGCGGGGTGACACCGGCCGCGGCGAGCTTCTTCTTGTCGTAGAACAGCGCGATGGTGTTCACGGTCGGCGCGAGGCCGTAGACCTTGCCCTTGTACGTGCCGGCCTGCAGCACGCCCTTGGCGTAGCCGTCGGTCGAGATGCCGTAGTCGGTGAGCGGCGAGAGCGCACCCGTCTCGGCGATCTGCTGCAGGTCGGGGTTGTCGAGCATCAGGACGTCCGGCAGCGTCTTCGACGACGCCTGCTGGAGCACCTTCTGGATCAGCGAGGCGCCGGGCACCAGGCTGCGCTTGATGGTGACGTCGTTCTCGGCGCCGCACTTGTCGAGGTACTCGCCGATGACCTTCTTGTCGTTGCCCTGGTTGTAGTAGTCGAGGACGGTGATCGAGTCCACCTTGCCGCCGGAGCTCGCGGAGGAGCCCCCGGAGCAGCCGGCGAGGACGAGGGGGACGGCCGCCAGCATGGCGACCGCGCTGAGGACCTTGGGCGTCCTGCGGTGTCGAGGCTTCATTGCTTCGCTCTTCTCTGGATGGTTGCCGGGCACGGGCGGGCGTGCCGTCCGTGGATCGGGTGCGAACCGGACCAGAAGCGCTCCGTCGCGTCCCGAGTGGCACGAAGCTAGCATCTAAGCGCTTCGACAGTAAAGCGCTTAGACAGACTTTCTCCGGTCTCCGCGGCGCTACAGTGAGCGGATCACACGAACGGGAGACGTCATGGCGACGATGCAGCAGGTCGCCGACCGGGCTGGGGTGTCGATCGCCACGGTGTCGTTCGTGGTGAACGGCAACAAGCGCGTGTCGGAGGACACCCGAGCCCGGGTGACGGCGGCGATGCGCGAGCTCGGGTACCGCAACAACGTCGTCGCGCGGGCACTGGCCTCCCGACGGACGCACATCCTGGCGCTGCTGTTCCCGGTGCTCGAGCACCGGCTCGGCCAGACGGCGCTGCAGTTCTTCACGAGCGCGGCCAGCCGGGCCTCGGAGCTCGGGTACCACCTCGTGCTCTGGCCCGCCGCGACCACCACGGAGGACGTCCGCGACCTCATCTCGGGCGGCCTCGCGGACGGCGTCGTCGTCATGGAGGTCACCATGCACGACCCCCGGATCGAGCAGCTCGCCGCGATGGACGTCCCGTTCGTCGCCATCGGCCGCACCGCGGAGCCGTCGTCGATGTCGTACGTCGACATCGACTTCGAGCGCACCGTCGAGGACGCGCTCGACCACCTCGCCGGCCTCGGGCACCGGCGGATCGGCCTCGTCGTGGAGGACCTCGACGGCACCGCCATGGCCGACTACGGGCCGAAGGTCCGGTCCGAGGCGGCGTTCCGGGCCTCGATGGACCGCCGGGGTCTGCACGGCACGGTCGTCGCGTCAGGGGCCTCGGCCGAGGGTGGCCGGCGGGCTGCGCGGGAGCTCCTCGGGAGCGACCCCGACGTCACGGCGACGATCATCATGAAGGACGACTCGAACTTCGGGCTCGTCAGCGGCCTGATCGCAGCGGGGCGCCGGGTCCCCGAGGACGTCTCCGTCATCGCGATCGTCTCCTCCGACGGCGCGGGTGCCGCGACCGAACCCGTGCTCACGACGCTGAACGCCCCGGGGCCGGAACTCGGACGGCTCGCGGTGGAGTCCCTGACCGACCGCCTCGAGGGTCGGACGACCGCGCTGACGCACACGCTCATCCCCTGCGCCATCCACCTCGCCGACTCGACGGCCCCCGCGCCCGCCTGACCCGCCGCGAGAGCGACAGTCTGCCGCCGAACTTCCGTGCACCTCTGTCGCTTTCGCGACACGACCCGCGGCCCGGACCCGAGATCTGTCGCCATCGCGACATCGTGTCGGCCTGGAGGCGCGTGGCGGGCCCGCACCGCGCCTCCAGGCCGCCGTCGGGTCGCGCTCCAAATCCCGCCCACCGGGCGTCCAGGGAGCGTTGGTTGTGTGGATTCACAGGAACGCCACACCACACGTCGAGGAGGACGGATGGCAATCGACCGCAGGCTCTTCCTGCTCGGGGGAGCGGGGGTGCTGCTGCTCGCCGGCTGCTCCACCCGCCCGGAGCGCACCACCGTCGAGAACTGGCCGACCGATCCGCCCGAGGGCGACGTCACGATCAGCTGGTGGGCCGGTCAGGTCGCGTCGAAGGACGGCGGCGACCTCCGGCGCCGGCTCATCGCCGAGTTCCAGAAGGAGCACCCGAACATCCGGGTCCGGATCGTCAGCGCCCCGAGCGACACCGACACGAACCGGACGAGCCTGACGACGCAGATCGCCGCGGGGTCGAGCACGCCGGACGTGTACCTCGGCGACGTCGCGTGGCCGGGGCAGTTCGCGAAGAACAAGCTCGCCACCCCGGTGAACCAGCTCGTCGGCGAGGACTTCTTCGACCAGTTCCCCGAGGGCCTGCGCCGGGCGGCGAGCGTCGACGGCACGTACTACATGTTCCCGCTCTACATCGACGAGTCGTTCTTCCTGTACCGGAAGGACCTGCTCGCCAAGCACTCCCTGCAGGTCCCGAAGTCGTGGGAGGAAGTGCGCGAGACCGCCGCGAAGCTCGTCGACACGGGTGACGTCAGCTACGGGTTCGCGTTCCAGGGCGATGTCTACGAGGGCCTCACCTGCAACGTCACCGAGTTCGTCGCGGACGCCGGCGGTTCGCTGCTGAACGACGACCTGACGAAGCCGGAGACGACCAGCTCGGAGACGAAGCGGGCGTTCGAGTTCATGCGGTCCCTGATCACGGACGGCGCGAGCCCGCGGGCCACCCTGACGTACCAGGAGCAGGACACGAACGACGCGTTCTCCGGCGGGCGGGCGGCGTTCCTCCGCAACTGGTCGTACGCCTGGGGCATCGCGAACGGCCCGGACAGCCGGGTCGCCGGCAAGGTCGGGCTCGCCGCACGACCGACGTTCGACGGCATGGACGAGCACCACTCGACGATCGGCGGGTGGGGGAACTACATCAACCCGCACACACAGCAGCCCGCCGCGGCGCTGACGTTCGCGAGCTGGATGTCGAGCGAGACCGCGCAGCAGTTCCTCACCCGCGAGGGCGGCGTCCTGCCGGCCCGCAGCGCGTCGCTCGTCAGCGCTGATGCCAAGCGGCAGCAGCGCCCGACGTACGACACCGCCGCGGGGATCACGCTCGTGCCCCGCCCGACCTCGACGGCGTACTACCCGAAGGTCTCGCAGGGCGTGTACCAGAACGGCAACAGCATCCTCGGCGGGCAGGCATCGGTGGACGGCGGCACGAGCGCGATGGCCTCCGCCATCTCGCTCGCGTTGCAGGGAGAAGCGCTGTGAGCGCCGGCACCGCCACACGGGCGTCGACCAGGCCTGGAGGCACGGATCGCCTCGACCCGCCGCCTCGCCTCACCGGGCGGTCGCGTCTCGACCGCATCCGCGCGCGGGGCGCGTGGGGCTTCGCGGCCCCGGCGCTCCTGGTCGTGGCGGCGGTCACGATCTTCCCGGTGGTGTACTCGATCGTCCTGAGCTTCGCGGACGTCGAGGTCGGCTACGAGGGCTTCTCCATCCAGTCGTTCGGGCTCGGCAACTACGCGGCGCTGCTGCAGAGCGCCGACTGGTACCGGGCGCTGGGCTTCACGGTGCTGTACACGCTCGTGACGGTGTCGGTGGAGCTCGTGCTCGGGATGCTCGTCGCCCTCGTGCTCGAGCGGCTCGGGGCCACGCGCGGCTGGATGCTCGCGCTCATGCTCGTCCCGTGGTCGCTCGTCACCATCGTCAACGCGCAGCTGTGGAAGTACGTCTACGACTCCACCTACGGGGTCGCGACGTGGTTCTTCGGCCTGTTCGGCGAGGCGCCCGTCATCCTCGGCGAACCGGTCCCCGCGATCACCGGCCTGATGGTCGCGGACATCTGGAAGACGACGCCGTTCGTTGCGATCATCCTGCTCGCCGGGCTCGTGCAGATATCCGAGGACCACTACGAGGCGGCGGAGCTCGACGGCGCCAGCACGTGGCAGACGTTCTGGCGCGTGGTCCTGCCGCAGCTCACGCCGACGCTCACGATCGCCGTGCTGTTCCGCATCCTGCAGGCGTTCGGGGTGTTCGACCTGCCGTTCGTGCTGACGAACGGCGGACCGGGCACCAGCACCCAGTCGCTCGCGATCATGGGCTACAAGGTCTTGTTCCAGGACATCAACATCGGGCCCGGCGCGGCGATCGCGACCTCCACGGCGGTCATCGTCGCTGCGGGCTGTCTGCTGTTCCTCCGGGCGTTCCGGAACCAGGCGAAGGGAGGGGACGACTGATGCCCCGTCAACGCGTGCGCCGGGGGTGGCGCAAGTGGGTCAACACCGTCAACGTCAGTGGCGTCGTCATCGCGGTGCTCACCGCGCTGCCGCTGTACTGGCTCGTCACGACGTCGCTCAAGCCGGCGTCCGAGATCTCGCAGTCGCCGCCGACTGCGTGGCCGCAGGCGATCACGTTCGACAACTTCGTGGTGGCGTTCCGCGACAACGCCCTCGGGCAGTACATGGTGAACAGCGTCATCGTGTCGGTGTCGACGACGGTCATCGTGCTCGCCCTGGCGTTCCTCGCCGGGTACGCGCTGGCCGGCCGCTTCATCCGGGGCCGCACGGCGATCATGACCTCGTTGCTCATGCTCTCGGTGTTCCCGGCGATCGCGGTCCTGACGCCGCTGTACCTGCTCGAGCGCAACCTCGGGCTGCTCAACTCGTACCCGGGACTGATCGTGCCGTACGTGGCGTTCAACCTGCCCTTCGCCATCTGGATCATGCGGAACTACCTGCAGGGCATCCCCTCGACGATCGAGGAGGCCTCGGAGATCGACGGCGCCGGAGCCTGGCGCACGGTGCTGTCGGTGATCCTGCCGATGGCCAAGCCGGGGCTCTTCACGGTCGGGGTGTTCACCTTCACGGCCTCGTGGAGCGAGTTCCTGATGGCGTTGACGTTCAACAGCGAGAACTCGTTCCGGACCATCCCGGTCGGGATCGCCCTGTTCGGGACGCAGTTCACCGTGCCGTTCGCCCAGATCTTCGCGGCGAGCGTCGCGGCGACGGTGCCGATCGTCATCCTCGTGCTGGTGTTCCGCCGGTCGATCGTGTCCGGGCTGACCTCCGGAGCGGTCAAGGGGTAGACGCGCAGACGACGGACGGGAGGCGCGTGGCGATGCCGCCACGCGCCTCCCGTCCGTTCTGCTCCGTCGTCAGCGGCGACGCGGATCGCGGGCAGTGTCGGTGAAGAAGTCCCCGTAGACCTCGACACCGTCCTGCTGCTCGCCGTGCTTCCAGCGCTTGCGCATCAGCCGGAACGTCTCGATGCGGACCGGGTCGACGCCCTGTTGCGACTCGTAGTGGCTCATCGTTCGCTCCCTTCGCCCTCGTACCCCCGATCGGGGGCACCCGTGGACGAAGGTACGGGCGCGCGGGCGGGGCGTCCGGCAAGATAGGTAGGGAAGTTACCTAACTGCGCTTGGTGGACAAATGATCGGAGTGCGGTCGTCGTCGCCCGTACCCTGCCGTCAAGGCGACGGGGCGCCGAACTCGAGCGCCTCGATGACGCGGTCGATGACCCGGACGTACTTCGCCCGCTCGCGATCAGTGAAGGAGGACAACAGCTCGTGCAGGTGCTCGTTCGTGCTGTCCATCGCCGATGCGTAGGCGCGCTCGGTCTCCGGCGTCAGCTCGATGAAGCGGCTCCGGCCGTCGTCCGGGTTCGGGACGCGGCACAGGTGGCCCGCGCGCTCGAGCCGGTCGACCGTGCCCGTGACCGCCGGCCCGCTCAGGCCGAGGTGCGTGGCGAGGTCCTTCACACGGACTTTCCGCTCGGCCGCTGCGGCGCGGGCGACGAACTGCAGCACCGTGAGGTCCGATCCGGTCACGTCGAGCCGGTCGCGGAGTCGACCCCGCAGCGACCCCATCGCGGCTTCGAGCCGGGTGAGGGCCGCGGTCAGGTCGATCTCACTCACGTGGTCGCCCCCTCGGTGCGGATCGATTGCGCGCCACGATACGCCGCGCTCATCGGGCCAGCGTATCCAGATAACGAGGGTGACAGCGGGATGTGGACACCCGGGTCGGATCGGGGGTGCGTGTGAGCGAGCAGGTGACGAGTCCGTCCGAGGGTCCGGAGGCGATCCGGTTCGAGTTCACCGGCCACCGCCCGGACGACGCCGTGCGCGACCTGGCCGGCGTCTACGGCGCCGGGTCGGACGTCGTCGGCCGCTGGGTCGCGCATCCGAGCGACGGCGCCTTCGACCACCGCTACACCGCCGTCGGTGACACCGAGGTGACGATCCGCCGCGCGCAGTTGCACGGCGTGCTGCAGGGGGTCGTCCCGGTCGGCGGTGACTACGTCGTCCTCTGGATCGGCGCCGGTGCCGTGGAGACCGAGCGGCGCACACTGCCGCACGACGTCCCCCTCCTGCTCCCGCCCGACCAGGAGTTCGCGTTCCGGACGGCGGACCACGACCTGCGCATCGTGCACCTCGACCGGGCCTTCGTCCGTCGGGTCGCTGGCTCCCACGGCGACGCCGCGCTGCGCTTCGACGCCCACGGGGAGCCCGATCCCGAGTCCGCCCGGCGGTGGCAGGGAGCGCTCACCGCACTCGCCCGCGCGCTGCGGGTCGGCGGGACCGAGTCGGTCGCCTGGCAGGGGGCGAAGGTGGCCGCTGCCGAGGTGTTCCTCGACGTGTTCCCGCCGCTCCTCGACGACCTGCCGGCAGTCCTCGGGCAGCCGCGCAACGCACGGCTCCGGGCTGCCGTCGAGTACGTGCACGAGCACGCGTCGGAACCCGTCACGATCTCGGACCTGTCGGCGGCGTCCGGGCTGAGCGTGCGGTCGGTGCAGGAGTCGTTCCGCCGGGTGTTCGACGTGTCGCCGCTCACGTACCTCCGGCAGGTGCGGCTCGACCGCGTGCGGGCCGAACTGCTCGACGCGGACCCGCAGGCCGGGGCGGTCGGCGACGTCGCGCGGCGGTGGGGGTTCGCGCACCTCGGACGGTTCTCGGCGGCGTACGCGGAGCGGTTCGGCGAGTACCCGAAGGAGACGCTGCGGCGGTCGGTGGGCTGAGTCGCGCAGTCTCGTGGGACTGGGCTCGCCCGCTCGCCCGCTCGCCCGCTCGCGTTGAGTGAGCAGCAATCGTCGAGTCCCATCGATCGACTCGACGATTGCTGCTCAGTCGACGGCCGGCGGCGCCGTGCTCGCCCGGACGCGGAGGGTCGTCGGCAGCCGGAGGTGGTCGGACGTCGGCTCGCCGCGCAGCATCGTGAGCAGCATCTCGACGGCGCGTGACCCGAGTTCGGCGAGCGGCTGTGCGACGGTCGTCAGCGGTGGGGTCGTGGTCGACGCCTGCGGCACGTCGTCGAAGCCGACCACGGACACGTCCTCGGGGACGCGGAGCCCGAGCTCGGCCGCGGCGCGGAGGACACCCACCGCCGAGGAGTCGTTGGCGGCGAACACCGCGGTCGGCCGATCGGCTGCGGCGAGGAGGTCGCGGGCGACCGTGGCGGACTGGTCCTCCTGGTAGCCACCGTCCCGGACGAGCCCCTCGTCGACCGGCAGTCCGGCGGCGACGAGGGCGCGACGGTAACCGGCCTCGCGGAGCTGCGCGGACGCCAGGTCCGGGCGGCCGCGGAGGTGCGCGATGCGTGTGTGTCCGAGCGCGACCAGGTGCTCGACCGCCTGGACCGCGCCGTCCTCGTTGTCGGCGTCGACGGTCGCGTGTCCCTCGGGGCCGGTGTGCGGGTCGATGGCGACGACCGGGATCGACGTGCTCGACAGTGCCGTGGTGGGCGTGACGACGATGGCGCCGTCGATGAGCGTGCCCGACAGCCGCGAGAGTGACCGCCGCTCCCACCCCGGCTGGCCGGCGCCCGTGACGAGACCCGCGTAGGCGAGCAGTTCGTAGCCGGTGCCGATGGTGGCGCTCGAGATCCCGCGTAGGAGCTCGGTCGAGAACGGCTCGAACTCGGGCACGAGGATGCCCACGACCCCGGTCCGGGAGCTGCGGAGGCTCCGGGCGACGAGCGAGGTCTCGTACCCGAGCTGCTCGACGACCTCCTGCACGCGGAGGATCGTCGCCGGTGCGACGCCGTCGCGCTGGTTGATGACCTTCGACACCGTCGGGATCGACACCCCGGCGGCCCGCGCGACGTCCGCGATCGTCACCCGGCCGGCTCCGGGACGCATGCCGAGAGCCGTGTCCATGTGCACACCGTACCGCTGCCTCGGCGCGAAATCGGTAAAGAAAACGTTATCGATATCGATTGACAAGGCTCCCGACCACCTGGCACGCTCTCCGCAAGCGGCAGTCGATGTCGCTGCATGTCAACGACGACACTCAGGAGTTCCACGATGACGAGGAAGATCCGTGCCGCGGCAGCCATCGCGCTGATCGGGGTCACAACACTGGTGGCCGCAGGCTGCTCAGCGGGCAGCGACGCCGCCGGGGGTGACGGCGGGAAGGTCTCGATGACCTTCTGGCACAACTCCACCACCGGACCCGGCAAGGCGTTCTGGGCGAAGACCGTCAAGGACTTCGAGGCGAAGAACCCGAACGTGACGATCAAGATCCAGGCCATCCAGAACGAGGACCTGGACGGCAAGCTCCAGACCGCGCTCAACTCCGGGTCCGCCCCCGATGTGTTCCTGCAGCGCGGCGGCGGCAAGATGGCCGCGATGGTGAACGCCGGCCAGCTCATGGACATCTCCGGCTCGATCGGGAAGACGGCGAAGAGCGAGATCAGCGACGCCGCGTTCGGCGGGTACGAGCAGGACGGCAAGACGTGGGCCATGCCGGTCGACGTCAACCCCGAGGGCATCTGGTACAGCCAGGACCTGTTCGAGCAGGCCGGCATCGAGGGCACGCCCACCACGATGGACGAGCTGAACGCGGACATCCAGAAGCTCAAGGACGCCGGCATCCAACCCGTCGCCGTCGGGGCCAAGGACGCCTGGCCGGCAGCGCACTGGTACTACAACTTCGCCCTCCGTGCCTGCAGCGAGAGCACGCTGACGAAGACCGCCAAGGACCTGAAGTTCACGAACTCCTGCTGGACGCAGGCGGGCAAGGACACCAAGGCGTTCTTCGACACGAAGCCGTTCAACGACGGGTACCTCACCACGGCATCGCAGCAGGGTGCCGGCAGCTCCGCCGGTCTCGTCGCGAACCACAAGGCCGCGATGGAGCTCATGGGCGCCTGGGACCCCGGAGTGATCTCCTCGCTCACCCCGGACGGCAAGCCCCTCGCCGACCTCGGCTTCTTCCCGTTCCCGGAGGTCTCCGGCGGCAAGGGCGCACCCGGCTCGATGATGGGCGCCGTCGACGGGTTCTCCTGCTCGGCGAAGGCTCCGAAGCAGGCCTGCACCGACTTCCTCAACTACATGACCGAGAAGCCCGTGCAGGAGGCCTACTACAAGGCCTTCAACGCGATCCCGGCGAACCAGTCCGCGCAGTCGGTCGTCACCGAGCCCTACCTGAAGACCGTGCTCGAGGCCTACAACAAGGCGCCGTTCGTCTCGAACTACCTCGACACCGTCTACGGCCAGAACGTCGGCAACGCCCTCAACACGAGCGTCGTGAACCTGCTCGCCGGCAAGGGATCGGTGGACGACATCGTGAAGACCATCAACCAGGCCGCGGCCAAGGGGTGACGACACGATGACCACCTCCGTCGCACCCCGCTCCGAAGCGCGGTCCGGGACGGGACGGAACCAGGGAGGGGCCGACGGTTCGCCGTCGGCCCCGGCCCGCCGGGCCCGGAAGGGCACCGACGTCCGTACCCGCGTCGAGATCGCGGTCCTCGCCGGCCCGGCGACGATCATGTTCGTCGGGTTCGTCATCCTGCCCGTCGCGCTCGCCGCCTACTACGGCTTCTACAAGTGGCAGGGGTACGGCACCCCCACCGACTTCGTCGGCCTGCAGAACTACGCGATCATCTTCACCGACCCGGACTTCCGGGGCGTGCTGCTCCACAACGCGTTCATCGTGATCGGATCGCTCCTGGTGCAGGGGCCGATCGCGATCGTGCTCGCGCTGCTGCTCAACCAGCGCATCCGCGGCCGCGGGCTCATCCGCGTCCTCATCTTCCTGCCGTACGTCATCTCCGAGGTGATCGTCGGCACCGGCTGGAGCCTCATGCTGCAGTCGAGCGGTGCCGTGAACGACCTGCTCCAGGCGGTGGGCCTCGGTGCCCTGCGCGCCGACTGGCTGTCGAACCCGGACATCGCGATCTGGACGCTGCTGGCGATCATCTCGTGGAAGTACATCGGCTTCGCGGTGATCCTGTTCCTCGCCGGCCTGCAGAGCATCCCGGAGGAGCTGTTCGAGGCAGCGCAGCTCGACGGCGCGAGCTACTGGCAGATCCAGCGGCGGATCACCCTGCCGCTCCTCGGCCCGACCGTCCGTATCTGGGCGTTCCTGTCGATCATCGGGTCGCTGCAGCTGTTCGACCTCGTCTACATCATCTGGGGTCAGTACATCGCCGCGACGGCGGGCACCTCGACGATGGCGACGTACATGGTCGCGAACGGCCGCATGTCCGGCAACTACGGGTACGGCAACGCCGTCGCCGTGGTCATCTTCCTCATCTCGCTGGCGGTCGCCCTCGTCTACCAGCGGTTCGTCCTGCGCCGGGACACCGCCGGCGCCCTCACCGACAAGGCCGACCGATGACCGCCACCGCCTCCATCGTCTCGCCGGGACGGGGCCGTCCGCCCCGGGACACCGGACCCGTGCGTCGTGAACGGAACCTCGGCACGTACTTCGTCGCCCTGCTGTTCATCGCGGTCTGCGTCGGGCCGGTGCTGTACATCGTGCTCGGCGGGTTCCGCAGCAACTCGCAGATCACCGCGAGCCCGGCCGGCCTGCCCAGCCCGTGGCAGTTCGGCAACTACCTCTCCGTGCTGTCGAGCGGCGTCTTCTGGCAGCAGCTCGGCAACTCGGTGATCGCCGGTGTCACCACCACGGTCGGTGTCGTCGTGCTCGGCCTCATGGTGAGCTTCGTGATCGCCCGGTACCGGTTCCGCGGCCGGGACGCGCTGTACTCCCTGTTCGCGGCGGGCCTGATGTTCCCGATCACCGTCGCGATCACGCCGCTGTACCTGCTCGTCAAGGACCTCGGGCTGACGAACAGCCTGGCCGGGGTGATCCTGCCGCAGATCGCGTTCGCGCTGCCGACGACGGTGATCATCCTCGTGCCGTTCCTCCGGGCGATCCCGGACGAACTCGAGGAAGCCGCGTCGATCGACGGCGCCAGCCGGCTCGGGTTCTTCTTCCGGATGGTCGTGCCGCTGTCGCTGCCCGGCGTCGTGACCGTCGGCATCCTGGCGTTCATCGGCAGCTGGAACAGCTACATCCTGCCGCTGTTCATCCTCAACGACGCGTCGGCGTACACCCTGCCGCTCGGGGTGCAGGCGTTCTCGTCGCAGTACTCCGTCGACACCGCACGGGTCCTGGCGTTCACGTCGCTGTCGATGATCCCGGCGCTCGTGTTCTTCGCCGTCTTCCAGCGCCGCATCGTCGGCGGCCTGACCGGGGCGGTGAAGGGGTGACGGCGACGGACGCGACGCGGACCGCCGGGGGTGACCCGCGCCTCCAGGCCGATGCCGTGCGCACGACGGACGCGACCCGCACCACCCGCGCCACCGCCCTGCTCGCCGCGATGACCCTCGAGGAGAAGACCGCCCAGCTCGTCGGCTACTGGCTCGACCAGAACGGCGTCGTCGCCCCGATGCAGGGCGAGATGACGGCCCCCACGGACGGCCGATCGCTGGCGGACATCACCCGGCACGGCATCGGCCAGTTCACCCGCGTCTACGGCACCCGACCCGTCGAACCGGACGAGCGTTCCGCATGGCTGTGGGCCGAACAGCGACGACTCATCCGTGAGACCCGGCTCGGGATCCCGGCGCTCGTGCACGAGGAGTGCCTCACCGGACTCGCCGCCTGGAAGGCCGCCACGTTCCCGACCCCGCTGGCGTGGGGTGCCGCGTTCGACCCGGACCTCGTCGAGCAGGTGGGTGCCGTGATCGGGCAGTCGATGCGGCAGCTCGGTGTGCACCAGGGCCTCGCGCCCGTGCTCGACGTGGTCCGCGACCCGCGCTGGGGACGCGTCGACGAGTGCATCGGCGAGGACCCGTACCTGGTCGGGACCATCGGCACGGCGTACGTCCGGGGGCTGCAGGGCGCCGGCGTCGACGCGACGCTGAAGCACTTCCTCGGCTACTCGGCGTCGCAGGGCGGGCGGAACCACGCGCCCGTGCACGCCGGACCGCGCGAGATCGCGGACGTCTTCCTGCCGCCCTTCGAGATGGCGCTGCGGGACGGCGGCGCGCGGAGCGTCATGAACTCCTACGCCGAGATCGACGGCGTGCCCGTCGCGGCGAACGACGCGCTGCTGACGGACCTGCTGCGCGACCGGCTCGGGTTCGACGGGACGGTCGTCGCCGACTACTTCTCGGTCGCGTTCCTCGAGGTCATGCACGGCATCGCCGCCGACCGCGGTGAGGCTGCCGCGCTGGCGCTGTCCGCGGGCATCGACGTCGAGCTGCCGACGGGGGACGCGTTCCTGCAGCCGCTCGTCGACCGCGTGCGTGCCGGGCTGCTCGACGAGGCGCTCGTCGACCGGGCGGTCCTCCGGGTCCTCCGCCAGAAGGAGCGGCTCGGGCTGCTCGACCCGTCCGCGTTCGACGGCGACGCGCCCGCCGGCATCGACCTGGACACACCTCGGCACCGGGCGCTCGCGAAGGAACTGGCGGCACGGTCGCTGGTCCTGCTGACGAACGAGCCGGCCGTCGCCGGTGCCGCGGCCGTCCTGCCCCTGCGCGCCGGCACCTCGGTCGCCCTGATCGGCCCGAACGCCGACCGCGCCGAGGCCCTGCAGGGCTGTTACTCCTTCGCGAACCACGTGCTCGCCGCGCACCCGGACCTGCCGCTCGGCTTCGACATCCCGACCGTCCGCGAGGCCCTCACCACCTCGCTCGGGCCGTCCGCCGTCCGGTTCGCCACCGGCTGCGCCGTCACCGGCACGGATCGCTCCGGGTTCGCGGACGCCGTCGCCGTGGCGAAGCGCTCCGACGTCGCCGTGGTGGTCGTCGGTGACCAGGCCGGACTGTTCGGCCGCGGCACCGTCGGCGAGGGCAACGACACCGAGTCCCTCGACCTGCCCGGTGTGCAGCGCGAACTCGTCGAGGCCGTCGTCGCCACCGGCACACCCACCGTCGTGGTGCTGCTGACCGGGCGGCCGTACGCGATCGGGTGGGCGCTCGACGGCGACGCCCAGCGGCCCGACGCGCTGCGGCCGGCTGCCGTCGTCCAGGCGTTCTTCCCCGGCGAGGCGGGCGGGACCGCCATCGCCGAGCTCCTCACCGGAGCGGCCTCGCCCTCCGGCCGCCTGCCCGTCTCGCTCCCGCGCGCCGCCGGAGCGCAGCCGTACACGTACCTGCACCCGCGGCTCGGTGGTCCGTCCGACGTCACCGCCGCGGACTCGACGCCCGTGCGGCCGTTCGGCTTCGGGCTCGCGTACACGTCGTTCGCGTACGAGGACCTCGTCACGGACCCCACGGTCCGCAGCGACGGCACGTTCGACGTGTCGGTGACGGTCCGGAACACCGGGGAGCGCGCGGGCGACGACGTGGTGCAGCTCTACGGCCACGACGTGCACGCCAGCGTCACCCGCCCCGTCGTGCAGCTGCTCGGCTACGCGCGGGTCGCGCTGGCACCGGGGGAGACGGTGCGGGTGCGGTTCAGCGTGCCGGTCCAGCGCTTCGCGTTCACCGGTCGCGACTTCCGGAAGGTGGTCGAGCCCGGCGACGTCGAGGTGTGGGTCGCGTCGCACGCCGCCGCCTCACGGCCTGGAGGCACGGTGCACGCCGACGGGATCGTGGCCGTCGGCAGCGGGTCCGGTCCAGAGCCCGTCCCCGGCTCCGCCACGGACCGCGCGGTGGTGCGCGTCACCGGCCCCGTCCGCGAGGTCGAGGCGTCGGACCGTCGGATCGTCACGTGGGAGTGCGTCTGAGGGGGCGCCTGGCGCTGGCGCGGACGCGTTCAGGGAGCAGAAATGGTCGAGTCCGTTCTGGCGACTCGACCATTTCTGCTCACTCGACTCCCGCGCGCCAGACGGCACGCGTCGGCGTCAGGCCGGCGTCGGGGCGACGTACGAGCCGTTCCGGACGTCGTCGAGCAGCGAGCGCTCGGACGGACGCCAGCCGTAGGCGGACCGCGCCTTCGTCGCGAGGAGGTGGGTCGACGTCGTCAGCGTGCGGACGGACGGGCCCATCTGCGCTTCGGCGACCTCGAGCGGGACGGACACACTCGGGGTGCCCGTGAGGTCGCCGATGGCCTCGGCGAGTTCGCGGAACGTGAACGGGACGGTCCCGACCGCGTTGAAGACGCCGGGGACCGGGTGCTCGAGCGCCCGGACGTAGAGGTCCGCGAGGTCGTCGACGTGCACCGGGTACCAGGCGTTCGCCCCGTCGCCGATGTACGTGGCGGCGCCGTTCGCCGCCGCGGCTCCGATCAGGCCCGTGACGAGACCGGTGCCCCCGCGGCCGAAGACGAGCCCGGCGCGGATCGCGATGCCCGCGACCCGGGCGTCGCCGAGCACGATCCGCTCCGCCTGCGCCTTGACGGGCTGTGCGCTCACCTCGGGGAGCTCGGCGTCCTCGGTGACGTCGGTCGGGTCGGGGCCGTAGACGAGGCCGGTCGAGGTGTAGACGACGGGCTTCGGGGTCGCGCCGGGTGCGGCAGCACCGTCGACGACCGCGGCGACGGCGGCGAGTTCCGCGTGCATCGACCCCTCGGTCGGGGCGTAGTCGGAAGCGGCGTACACCACGGCGTCCGCGGTCGCAGCAGCAGATCGCAGCACCGCGGTGTCGGCGATCGATCCGGAGACGGGTTCGGCGCCCGCTGCCCGGAGGCGTTCCGCGCTCTGGTCGGACCGGGCGAGGGCGGTGACGGTGTGGCCGGCGGTGAGGAGGTGTTCGACGAGGACCGAGCCGAAGTAGCCGGTGCCGCCGATGACGAAGACGTTCATGGACGGCACGCTAAACTCTGACATCAGTGTCAAGGTCAAGCGGGAGGCGGCGCGATGCGGATCAGCGACCTGAGCCGGGCCAGCGGGGCGAGTGCCCGCTCCCTGCGGTACTACGAGCAGCTCGGGTTCATCAGCCCCGAACGCCGGTCGAACGGGTACCGGGAGTACGACGAGTCGGACGTCGAGACGGTCGGCACGATCAAGATGCTGCTCGACCTCGGACTCCCGACGGCCCTCATCGAGCAGGTCCTGCCGTGCACCCGGGGCACGAAGGTCGAGGACCAGTGTCCGGGGATCATCGACCAGGTCGTCGCGATCCGGGACGACATGGACGTGCGGGCGCAGCGGCTGCTCGCGACGCGGGACGCCCTGTCGGAGTCGTTGTCGCGCGTGGGGCGCTGACCGCGAGCCGGTCGTGTTCTCAGGTCCGCTTCCCGCATCCTGGCCGGAGCCGCCCCTAGGGTGACGGGATGCATGACGATCTTGTGGGGGACGAGGTCCCGGTCGTGGCCGAGCCGAACGGAGCCGTCCGGCACGGTCGACAGCGACGGGGCGTCCGGGTCTGGTTCGCGGCGGTCGGCGGTGTCGTCGCGATGGCGCTCGTCCTCGCCGGCGGGTACGCGGCGTGGTCCTACGCGCAGTTCGACAACAGCGTGACGAAGGTGCACGTCGCGCTGCCGCACGCGTCGTCGTCGCCGGACGCCGACGGCGCCGCGCAGAACATCCTGCTGGTGGGCGACGACCACCGTCCGGCGGACGCCACCCCGCAGGAGCTCGCCGAGCTCGGCACGGAACTCGACGGCGGCGCGACGAACACCGACTCGATGATCGTCCTGCACATCCCCGCGGGCGGTGGCAGCGCGACGATGATCTCGTTCCCACGAGACTCGTGGGTGCAGATCCCGGGCCACGGCACGTTCAAGCTCAACAGTGCGTTCTCGGACGGTGCGGCGAACGGCGGCGGCGACGCGGGCGGCATGCGGTTGCTCATCCAGACCATCGAGAACATGAGCGGGCTCTCCATCGACCACTTCGTCCGCGTCTCGCTGCTCGGCTTCTACCAGCTCGTCAAGGCGCTCGGGCCCGTGGAGGTGTGCCTGAACGAAGCCGTCCACGACACGAACTCGAACGTCGACCTGCCCGCCGGGAACTCGACGCTCAACGCCTCGCAGGCCCTGTCCTTCGTCCGGCAGCGCGACGGGCTGCCCCGTGGCGACCTCGACCGCGAGGTCCGCCAGCAGTACTTCCTGTCGCAGGAGGCCCGGAAGGCCCTGTCCGCCGGCACGCTGCTCAACCCCGTGAAGGTCTCGAACCTGCTGCAGGGTGTCGGGCAGTCGATCCAGATCGACGACGGGCTGAGCATCCCGAGCCTCGTGAACACGTTCCGGAGCATCGACCTGTCGAACATCCGCTCCACGGCGATCCCGACGGCGGGGACACCGACGATCGACGGCTACTCGACCGTGGCCGTCGACTTCGCCGCGATGCCGGCGTTCATCCAGGGCATCGTCGGTCCGCCGGCGGCCTACACGGCGGCGAAGGCTGCGGCCCCCGCGAGCGTGCACGTGTCCGTGCAGAACGGCGGGTCGACGGCCGGCGGTGCGACGGCGGCCTCGGCAGCGCTGACCGCGAAGGGGTTCGTGGTCGGTGCCCCGTCCGACACGACGACCACCACGACGACGGTCGTCGAGTACCCGAAGGGTTCGGAGGCGCAGGCCAAGGCGGTCGCGGACGTCGTGCCCGGCGCGACGGCGGTGCTGTCGACCACGGCCACCGGTGTGACACTCGTGCTCGGGACGGACGGGCACACGGCCACGACGGGAGCGCCGTCGTCGGGATCGTCGGCGACGGCCCCGACTGCGAAGGCCCCGGCGTCGAAGGCGCCAGCCGCGTCCCCGTCGTCCACGCCGGTGGGCAACGCCTACGGAAAGCAGGGCACCTGCATCAACTGAGGTGGCAGGGTGGACCGATGGGGACGATCAGGAACATCGCCGTCGGGTTGCCCGTCCGGGACGGCCACGTGCTGCTCTCCGAGGGGTTCGACCGGGTCCGGCGGCTCCGCTTCCACCGGGCGGTCGGCGGCGGGATCGAGTTCGGTGAGCTCGCCGTCGAAGCACTGCACCGGGAGTTCCGCGAGGAGCTCGACGTGGCGATCGAGGCGACCGAGCCGCTCGGCGTGCTCGAGAACCGGTTCGAGTTCGAGGGGAACCCCGGGCACGAGGTCGTGCACGTGTTCGCGGTCCGCTCGGCAGCGCTCGACGCGGTCCCGTTGGACGCCGAGCTCGTGGTGCTCGACGAGGGCAGCCGGGTGCGCTGGGTGCCGCTGGACACTGACGTCGCGGTGTTCCCTCCCGGAGTCCTGGATTTTCTGACTTAGCGCGTCATCTCAGAAAATCTGCCCTCCGCGTTCTGAGATCGGTCAGCCCCGCGCCCGGAGGAACGCCACCTGCCGCTCCCAGTGCCGGAAGCCGCCGCCCTCGTGCCCGTTGTACGGGTACACCTCGATCGCCTTGTCCGCCGAGCCGAGGGCGTTGTAGGCCGCGAAGGTCGTCCGCGGCGGCACGACGTCGTCCATGAGCGCGACGGAGAACAGCGCCGGTGCGGTGATCCCGGCGGCGAAGTGCACCCCGTCGAAGTACGCCGCGGTGTCCCACACGGTGTCGATCGCGTCGCGGTGCACGGACAGGTACTGCGCGAGTTCGCGGTACGGTCCGCCGACCGCGACCGCCGTGCCGTTCTCCCAGTCGCTGAGGAACGCGACGTCGGGCAGCAGTGCGGTGATCGGTCCGACGTGCGCCTCGACGAGGGCGGCCGCGGCGATGGTGATCCCGCCGCCCTGGCTGCCGCCGGTGAGGGCGATGCGGGTCGCGTCGACGCCGGGCAGCGTCCGGACGGCGTCGACGAGCCGGACGGCGTCGGTGTACACGCGTCGGTAGTAGTGCTCGGCGGGTGATCCGATGCCGCTCGTCATCCATCCGCCGATGTGCGGGGCGGAGCCGTGCGGGTCGGGGGTGTCGCCACCCGAACCCCACCCGCTGCCCTGCCCGCGGGTGTCCATCACGACGTGCACGTACCCGGCGAGGGCCCACGAGACACGCTCACCGGGGAGCCCCCGCCCGCCGTTGTAGCCGAGGAACTCGACGACGACGGGCAGGGGCTCGGTGGCACCGACCGGACGGGTGACCCAGGCACGGACCGGGTCGCCGGCGAAGCCCGGGAACGTGAGGTCCTCGACGACGAGTCCCGTCACGGGGGTGTCCGCGGGGACGACGACGGGTGCGACGCCGGCCCCCGCGTCCCGTGCCGACTCGATGGTCTCCGTCCAGAACGCGTCGAAGTCGGCTGGGCGCCGGACCTCGGGTCGGTACGAACGGAGCGCGTCGAGGGGCAGGTCGGTCAGGGGCATGCGGGTTCCTCCGGGTGTGCTGGTGTTAGCGAGCCGCTCCACGGTACTGCGCGAGCACCGCGGGGTGCGGGTCCGCCGGGACGGTCGTCGAGTCGGTCGCCCAGGTCGGCAGGGCGCCGGTGAGCGCCCACGCGGCCTGCTTCGCAGCGCCCGCCGCGACGTACTCGCCGGGTTCCGGCACGATGACGTCCCGCCCGAACACCTGCGCGGCGACGACGCGGACGGCCTCGTTGCGTGCGGCTCCGCCGATGAGCAGCAGTCGCTCGACGGTGACGCCGGTGTCCTCGACGGCCGCGAGGCCGTCCGCGAGCGCGCACAGCATCCCCTCGACGGCGGCCCGTGCCAGGTGTGCACGGTCGGTGGTCGCGGGGGTCATGCCGAGCAGCGAGGCGGTCGCGTCCGGCCGGTTCGGGGTGCGCTCGCCGACGAAGTACGGCACGAGGACGAGTCCGTCGGCACCGGCCGGCGCCTGCAGCGCCAGCTCGCCGAGCTCGGCGTGGTCCACGCCGAGCAGGCCGCCGATCACCTCGAGCACGCGGGCCGCGTTGAGCGTGGTGACGATCGGGAGGCGCGACCCGCCTCCGTCGGCGAAGCCCGCCACCGTGCCGCTCGGGTCGCGCACCTCGGCGTCGGTGACCCCGAAGACGGTGCCGCTCGTGCCGAGGGACACCGCGACGTCCCCCGGGCCGAGACCGAGGCCGAGCGCTGCCCCGGCGTTGTCGCCGAGTCCGGCGCCGACGACGAGGCCGGACGGCGCCGTGGCACCGTTCGGCAGCGACACGTCGGTGTCCAGCGTGCCCATCGCCTCGTCGTGCAGGACGACGCGGGGCACCACGACGGCGTCGGGTGACGGCTCGGACCCGGCGACCCGCAGCGGCCGGCCGAGCGCGAGTTCGAACAGCTCGGCGTCGTAGTCCCGCCGCACCGGATCCCAGTACGCGGTGCCACTGGCGTCGGAGGCGTCCGTCGCGAGGGCGTCGAGGTCGGGACCGAGCGGGCTCTCGTCCGCCGGCCCGTACCCGCGCAGCCGCCACGACAACCAGTCGTGGGGGAGCGCGACCGCGGCGACGCGCGCCGCGTTCTCCGGCTCCGCACCGCGGAGCCACCGCAGCTTGGTACCGGTGAACGACGCGACCGGCACCAGACCCGTGCGGGCGACCCATGCCTCCCGGCCGAGCTCCTCGACCATCTGCGCGGCCGCATCCGCACTGCGCACGTCGTTCCAGAGGAGGGCGTCGCGGACCACGCGACCGTCCGCATCGAGCGTGACCATGCCGTGCTGCTGTCCGGCGATCGCGACGGCTCCGACGTCGGCGAGGCCGCCGGCGTCCGTGATCGCGGCGCCGAGTGCGTCCCACCAGTGGCGGGGGTCGACCGAGGTGCCGTCCGGGTGGGACGCGCGTCCCTCCCGGACGACGGCGCCGGTGTCCGCGTCGCGGATCGTGACCTTGCAGGACTGGGTCGACGAGTCGACCCCCACCACCAGTGCCATCAGTTCTCCTCGGCCGCAGGCCGCCTCGGCGCGCGGAATGCGGCCGCTGGCGCGTCCGCTCTCAATTCCGCGCGCCCATCAGGTGCTCGATGGCGAGCTGCTGCAGCTTGACGAAGCCGAAGCCCTTGCCGCCGAAGTACGCCTCGGCGTCGAAGTCCTCGTACGCGGAGCGGTCCGCGAGGAAGTCGTCGTACGACTCGCCACTGTTCAGCGTCGGGGTGCTCAGCTCCGGGACCTTGGACGCCTCGAGCGCTGCCTGGACCTCGGGGTCGGCGCGGAACGCCTCGGCACGCTCCTTGAGCAGGAGGTACATCCGCATGTTCGCGGCCGCCGAGTCCCAGACGCCGGAGATGTCCTCGGTGCGGCTCGGCTTGTAGTCGAAGTGGCGCGGGCCGTCGTACGCCGGGCCGCCCTGGGGGGCGCCGTGCTCGAGCAGGTCGACGAGCGAGAACGCGTTCTGCAGGTCGCCGTGACCGAACACGAGGTCCTGGTCGTACTTGATGCCGCGCTGACCGTTGAGGTCGATGTGGAAGAGCTTGCCCTGGTAGAGCGCCTGGGCGATGCCGGCGGTGAAGTTCAGGCCCGCCATCTGCTCGTGGCCGACCTCGGGGTTGATGCCGAAGAGCTCCGGGCGCTCGAGCGTCTCGGTGAAGGCGATCGCGTGGCCGAGGGTCGGCAGGAGGATGTCGCCGCGGGGCTCGTTCGGCTTCGGCTCGATGGCGAACCGGATCCCGTAGCCCTTGTCCGTGACGTAGTCGGCGAGCAGGTTCACGGCCTCGCGGTAGCGCTCGAGCGCGGCCTGCACGTCCTTCGCGGCGTCGTACTCGGCGCCCTCGCGGCCGCCCCACATCACGAACGTCTTCGCACCGAGCTCAGCAGCCAGGTCGATGTTGCGCAGGACCTTGCGGAGCGCGAACCGGCGCACCTGGCGGTCGTTCGAGGTGAAGCCGCCGTCCTTGAACACCGGGGCCGAGAACAGGTTCGTGGTGACCATCGGCACGACGATGCCCGTGGCGTCGAGCGCGCCCTTCAGCCGGTCGATCTGCTTCTGGCGTTCTGCGTCGGTCGAGCCGAACGCGAAGAGGTCGTCGTCGTGGAACGTCAGGCCGTAGGCACCGAGTTCGTCGAGCTTCTCGACACCCTCGACCACGTCGAGGGCGGGGCGGGTCGGGCCGCCGAAGGGGTCGGAGCCGTTGTAGCCGATGGTCCAGAGACCGAAGGAGAACTTGTCTGCACGGGTGGGCGTCGTTGCCATGGGGGTCACCGTTCGTCGTCGAAACAAAATGTTGCCGCGCCCAACATAAGCGGTAGTGTTGGCTGTGGCAAGGACGTGATCGCAAGGGAGCGAGCGGATGGCACAGGATCGACTGCGGGTCGCCATGATCGGGCACGGCTTCATGGGAGCCGCGCACTCACAGGCCTGGCGGACCGCCCCGAGGTTCTTCGACCTCGGGGTCGAACCGGAGATGGCGGTGGTCGTCGGGCGCGATCCGGACC
>Ga0153924_1000490_pt1 | contig 24514 bp, 13 predicted proteins | sample TSNJ008MetaG_FD_104709 | JGI IMG/M metagenome (GOLD analysis project Ga0153924, IMG submission 104709) | Attine ant fungus gardens microbial communities from New Jersey, USA - TSNJ008 MetaG | ecosystem: Host-associated > Fungi > Mycelium > Unclassified | place: USA: New Jersey, Wharton State...
GAACTCCATATCATAGACCAGTCCGCTGGTGGCGTAGGCCGCCAGGTTACTCAGCGACTGGGTGCCGGAGATCCCGTACCCGCTCGCCAGCCGGTACCCCGCCGGCGCGTAGTATGTTACCGATGTATTCGCACCTGCCAGCGTGCTCAGGCGATAGGGTACCGAAGGCATCGCTGGAACGGAAGCGTTGACACTGCCATAGGAGTAGTCCAGCGTGCCGCCCGTCACATGGTTCGCGCTGTTGGTCTTATTCGTGCCGGTGTAAGTGTATACATCCACCAGCGCGGCCAGACCGAGCTTAAAGTAGAAGGTCACTTCCTCACGAACCGTTGGCTGGAATTGAAACCGGATAGCCGGCTGCCCGTTGATTGTGGCGTTCAAATCTAAATAGGCAAAGACCGGGTCACCCGCTCCAGAGGCCACATTTGAGGTGTAAGTGCTGCCTCCCGCGGCGACCGTGGCTGAGTCAAGCGCATAAGCGGAATTACCGGAAGCCATATTTATGGTTGGGTATACGGTATATTCTCCGCCTGCGGTAATGCCGCTGTCAAAGATGACACGGCCCCCCGCCGCACTTGTTTTGCTTTCATTGGTTCCCCCGGTGGGCACCAAGGTTGTGTCGATGCCACTGACCCCTTCAAAGCTGTTGAAGGTATTGTCATTGTTGATATCCCGCCAGACATAACCCAAAACCCCGGCATCGGTCAGAACAAAGGTCGTGGTATTATGAGGATAAGGAATTCCTGACACCGTGGCCCTGATGGTGTAAACACCCTCCGCCAGCCCGCTCACGTTGATATTATTGATCCAGCCGCCGGTGGGGATGCTGCCACTGGCAGTAATCCCGGTGCTGGCACCAGCGCTGTTAAAAATTTCCAGCGTTGTGCTGTGGTTCCCGGCAGGCATGTTAGCATAGCTTACTTGCACATCCAGGTTGGTTCGGGTGTTGCTGGCAATGACATCCGAGATGTACGGCACTGTGCTGTCCGCAACGGTATTTGAAGAATCCTTGGCAGTATACGGTACGCCCGAAATACTGTAGGCTCCCGTCAGGGTCACATTGTCGGAGTCACCGTTCACTGCGCCTGAGGGTACAGTGACATAGACCGTCACAGCTCTGCTGCCGCCCGATGGCACAGTAACCGTAGAACTGCCGTCAATCCAGGAGGCCCAGCTATAATTCGACAGGGACAAATCCACGGTCAAAGTAGAACCATAGATGTTATAGAGGGTGAAGGTGTGAGGGACTGTAACGCCCTGTGGCGCACGCTTATCGCCGGAACCGATGACCATCAGGTAGCCGGAGTCCGCGATGCCCTCCTGCGCCGTAATGTAGTAGGTATCGCCAACGGCCACGGTCCGGCCATACGCCGCGCTGGCGATGTTCCAGTTGTTTGCGATATCCCACTGCAAGTAATAACCGGCATGGGACTTGCCGCTATCTGTCAAGTCAGGGCTGACAATATCCGGCATATTGTAATGATTGGGTATTGAGCTGCTCTGTGGGGCTTGAATGGTGCTATTCCCAGTGTTCGTCACATTATGTGCATAATAATGGCTGGAGTTATCTGCGTTTGTGCCGCCGGTCCCTCTCAAATAGGTCATGCCGGAGGTGTTGTTCATCCATGTATAGGCCATATCATTCAAGGCCAGGTATGCGCCCCAGCCCGCATTGGAGCCACCCAACTGGTGGTGGCCGCCCTGGTAAAGGGTGGCATCGGCGATGGGCGCGCCGGTGTTGTTGGTGATCTCCCAGCGGCGGTCAAAATAGGAGTTGCCGTCCGTGTAGGAGATAATGTTTGTGAAGGTAATTCCATCCCTGACCCAAGTCATGGTGGTGGTATGGGTGGAACCAACATCACTATAGCTTATGGAGTCTGCGATGCCCATCCGTTGAGCTGTTCCACCGGTACTCGAGTTAAAAACAGTATAGAAATAGTAGCCTTTGCCATCGATCCACCACTTGGTGTCCGGGGTGGTACAATAGTTTCTCCCGGTAAACGCACCATTTCGGTACTGATCAAAGTTGGTGGCAAAGCCAAAGTTATCGACACTCACCTTGATAGACCCATTCACAGGAGCTGTGGTTCCATACTCCTTTACAACGACCGCCTGCGCGGGAATCGTTAGGCTGGGCAGCAGCCCCACGATCATACACAGGGCCAATAGCAAGGAAAATAATCTCTTCCCAACGCGCTTGCTTACCGTATTTTTCATTCTTGTCAAACACCTCACCTAGTAAAATAGTCCTCTTTTATCCCGCAATGATATGAGTAACAATGCAACTCATTTAATCATAAGTTTAAAAATTTATTCTGGCGCTATGCCTTAATTAATATTTTTTCACTATTATAAAGTTAAAATTTACCCGCTATCTGGAGCCACACACCGGCCCCAGATAGCAAGCCTATTTTCACTGAAGCTTACTCCTCCCAAGTTTCCCCACCGCTGGAATCCTTAGTGCAGCTGTGGTTTGCGGTGGCCTCCACGATCTCGTGGCAGGCCCGGTGGCTGGTATATCGCCAAAGCGGTTCAACTCCGCGTTGGCATACACATAATCCTCATCCGCTGAACACTCCAGCAGTACATTGGTCGCGCGGACCGTCCGCCGGAGAAAATCGCTGCCATTGTCTGGGTGGCGCTTTTTCTTATTGTGAGTAAAATGTTTCCACTACCCGGGGCCGTGTTTTGGCCCCGGGTAGCAGGATATTGATCTCTGGGAAATTACTTGGACCAAGTCTCCGCATTGGAGGAATCCTTGGTGTAGTCGTGATCCACGGTGGCCTCCATGATCTCATAGTAGGCCCAGTGGCTGGTCTTTACATCAGAGAAGATATTGATTTCCGGGTTAGCGTCCACATAGGCGGTGTCCGCAGACCGCCCCAGTAACACATTGGTCACACGAACGGCCTCGGCACGGGTGATGCCCTGGTTCGGGCGGAAGGTGCCATCGGTGTAGCCGCCGATCCAGCCCTTTGCTGTAGCCGAGACAATGTAGTCATAGGCCCAATGGCTGGTGGTCACATCGCTGAAGGGGCTGCTGCCGCTGGAAACGCTGGTGAATTTGGAGAGCATTGTGACAAACTCTGCCCGGGTGATCGAGGCGTTGGGCCGGAAGGTGCCGTCAGTGTAGCCGCTGATGACGCCCTTATCCGCCAGTGTGATGACCGCCTCGTAGTACCAAGCGCCGGAGGACACATCGCTGAAGCTGGCGGAATTTCCGCGGCTGTTATCCAGCAAGAGGTTGTACAGCATCTGGGCCACCTGGGCGCGGGTCATTTTTGCGTCCGGGTTAAAGTTGCCCTGGTCATTGCCCGCCAGGTACGCGAAGTGGTCTTCCATATTGAGCGCCAGGTTGGCATCGGACTTCCACTGGGCGTAAAGGGTCACGCTGGCCGTTACAGTGATGCTGTCGCCGGCGTCATAATCGGTGCCGTTGCCGTTGGCCTGGGTGTTCCAACCCTGGAAGGTGTATCCGCTGCGCGTGATGCCGGCGGCATCACTGGCCAGCACGGTGTGCGTGGCTCCAGAGGCGAGGCCGGATACTGTCCTGCTGCCGGAACCGCCGTTGGCGTTATAGGTCACAGCGTAGGTGCTGGGCCCGCCGCCACCGCCGCCGCTGGGGCCGCCGCCACCGGTGGTTACTGTAATGGTCGCGGTTGCCGGCAAGCTTGTTGTTGCATCATTCACGGTGCAGGTGATGACAAATGTGCCCGCAGCCACTCCGGTCACTGTGGCGGTGTTACCGCTGCCGCTGACTGTGGCAGCCGTAGGGTTGCTGCTGCTCCAGGTATAGGTAGGACTGCTGAAGCCGCTGTCGGCCACCGTGGCAGTTGTTGAGCTGCCCACCGTAATGGAAGTATTTGCCAGGGAAAGGGTTGCGGTTGCGGTTGTCACAGTGAGTGTGACAGGCGTTACAATCACGCTATTCGCACCATCGCTCACAGTGCAGGTGATGGTGGTTGTTCCGGCAGCCACTCCGGTCACTGTGGCGGTGTTTCCGCTGCCGCTGACTGTGGCAACCGTAGGGCTGCTGCTGCCCCAGGCATAGGTGACAGGACTGCCGAAGCCGCTGGCGGTCACCGTGGCAGTTGCTGTGCTGCCAACTGAGATGGTATTTGCGCTCAAGCTCAAGCTTGCTGCCGATGCGCTGCTGGGTGTCAGGGCGATGTTCACGTTTGTGAGGGAAGCTCCGCTCACAGTCGTTGTGGTGCCGTTGCTGGCATAGCCGCTTGCGGTGGCTGTAACGGTGTAGCTGCCGTTAGGCACATTATTAATGGTATAGTTTCCGGCGGTGGTGGTGGTAGCCGGCCCATACATCGTGCCCGTGGCCGTGTTAGTCGCCGTTACCGTTGCACCGTTAATTCCGGTCGATGTGCCGCTATTGGTCACAGCTCCGGAGATGTTATACCCGGCAGCGGTTACCGTGACAGGCAACGTGATGCTGCCGCCCTGCAGCGGGCTGAAGGTAATCGTGGTGGAGCCAACCGCCTGGCCGAGAATGGCTGCGGAATTGCCCACATTGGTCAGCGCAACGACCCCGGCCGGTGTGTCACTGACCGTAAAGTTTGTGACAAGGATAGCAGAGCCAGAGCTGGTCTCATACAAGGAGACATTCGCACTCTGCCCCTTCGGGAGGGAGAGGCTGGTGATCACAGCGCCGCTGCTGTTGTCACGCAGTTCATAGGTATAGCTGGGCAGCGGCAAAGTGGGATCAATCTGTGCGTAGATGGTTTCTGCCGTTCCGCCGGAAGGGGTCGCCCGATAAATGGCGTAGGCCGCAGCAGAGGAGGTCGCGGTCACAGAGCCGTTATTCAGGGAGAGGAAGTCCGTCCCTGCCACAAATACCCACTCGGAGCTGGCCACGCCGGTGTATGTGACCTTGGTGACAACGCTGGCCGGGGTGGTATAGGTGGTCTTCCACTGTACCGCCATGCTTTCCCCATCGGCAAAGACGTACCAGGGGCTATTGGTGGTCAAGACCGCAGGAACAAATTCAACTGTCTCTGTGCAGGCCTGCAGGGTGACAGTGACCTTGGCGATTACGGCGCCGCTGCTGTCTTTCACATCAACGACCGCTGTCCCGTTGGCATTATTGACCATCTGCAGAATGCCATTGGCAAGGGCGTCGGCATCCAAAAGGCTGCTGCCGTTTTCCGCATAGGAGGCGGCATTGCTGGGTGTGATCACAGCGCTCTGGCCATAGTAAATGCTCTGGGTGAGATTTCTCGCGGTCACCGTAAAGGTGATGAGCTTATCCCCCTGAGACGTAGTAGGAATGGTATCCCCGTTCACGATCTGGGTGGAGAGCTTAAAGCTATAAGTGCCCACCGCGGAGAAGTTAAAGAAGCGCAGCATCCCGTAGCCGTCCATGGAGTAAGTATAGGTGCCGGGCGCAGTCACCTCAGTCACCACCAGCACATTGGTGCCCGTGGCGCCTGGGGCGGGGTACTCGCCGGTTGTCAGCGCGCGGGTCGTCATATCGCTGAGCATATACTCAACGGGATAGTAGATCGTGCCGTTGAGTTCTACTGTGTTGGATGTGGGAGTTGTGGGGTTGCTATAACTCGCTCCCACCGTAATGTCCTGCACCACAGGTGTGTTGGTCGTGTACACGCCAAACAGATTCGCCTCCCAGCCTGTGGTAACGCCGGAATAGGTGCGGGTGGCGGTGCTGGTCTGCGCCAGAGACGGAGCAATGTCAAACTGAATCGTCTCCGGGCTGGCCTGGGGGACGGAGGTGCCCAAAATTTGCACCTTCAGGCGCACCAAGCCGCCGACATCGTCCCGTGTAACGAGAATATTGCTGCTGCCCGCCGTCCAGGTGAACGCAGGGACGCTGTCATTCCAATCGGCGGCAGACATGTAGTTCAGTCCGGTAACCGCTCCCACATCACTGGTACCCGTCAAATAAGAGGGCATCCCGTTGGCGGCATACGCGGAGGTGGTGTAGTAGCTGCTGTCCAAAATCACCGGGTAGACATAGAAGGTGTAAGGCGTGCTCGCCCCTGTGATATCAAACATATGCAGGTCGGTGATGGGCGCGGCCGTGGTCTGCGAGGTCCAGGGCGTATCATCACTGACCAGGTAGACGCGCTCAATGGTGGGATCCTGCACGGTCAACCGGATTTCAATGGGAACCCCGGAGATGTCGTTGAGCAGGGTCTCACTGTTATATCCGTTGGCGCTGTAAGCTCCGCTGAAATCCAGGGTGTAATTGCCCGCCTGATTCATCCGGATGGAGAAGTGCCCGGGCACAATCCCGCCGGCCTTCGCGGCATAGTCGAATACAACACCATTGGTCACACCGGTGGGGGCGCTGACCACGTTGGGTGTGATCTCCTCCGTCAAGCCAAGCAAGAGGCTCTGCACCGCGGTGCCGGAGGTGAGGGGGGATATCCAGTCGCTGGCGGTGGGCGCCGTCCCGGTATTGACCAGGTTAGTATACGCACTGGGCCTTCTGGACATCAGACGCCCGTACAGCACGCTCAGCTCGCTGTCTGTGCCAGAGCCAAAATCGCTGAGCGACACGCTGTCCGGCGTGGTCAGGTTTCCGGTAGCGGGATCATAGTTGCTGTAGGTATCCATTGGCAGGAAATAGGTGCCGCCGGTATAGGTACCGGCGCTGTTATTGCTAATGAAATCAATCGCGCTGCCGTCACTATACACGGCCTTTACCCGCAGGATCACTTCATTGCCCACGGCGCCGGTGATCTCATAATGTCCGGCAGTATAGGTGATAGCTCCGCTATAGTCGTTGGCTGCCTCGTCATAGACCTCTACATCCAAATTGGTCAAAACCGGATCAACAATTTTGACATTAAAGGAGGTGCTCAAGACGTTGCTGCCCTTCAGCCGGTGGCTCTGCCCATTTGAGCTGACAGAGGGATTTCCCGAGGGGCCGCCCTCGGAGAAGGTCATGCTGATCGCCGTCCCAATCTCAATACGCTCATCCGTGACGGCCACTTCATACGCCTTGGTGGCGGAATTAAAGTTGGGGGCGTTCAGGCCGCTGCCCGAGCCGACTGCTGAGCCACAGTTAATATTGACGCCGTAGGCCATCCAATCATTATTGGCCACGTTGGCATTGTCCACCGCGGAATGATACATGTCATCGTTGCTGAACTTTGGAACCACCCAAACATTGGCGGTCAAGCCGCGGGGGATTTCCAAAACGTTGCCGGGGAGCCCTGCTGCGGCATACAGTGTTGTAAGCTCCGCAGAAGGATTGGCGGAGGTTGGATAGCTGTAGATCCCGCTGGGCGTCTCCACATAGTAAGTGAAGCTCTCTACCAGAGAGTGGTCCAGGACCAGCCTCAGGCTGCCGGTCTTGCCATTTCTATCCGTCAATGTGATGGTGGTGTCTTGGCCCACCTTTGCATCATTGAGTCCACCATTGCGGGTAGCTGTGGCGGTGAACAGCGTACCGCCGCCCTGGGCGCTGGTGATGATAGAGGTATTATAATTGCCCACAGTCAGGCCCAGTGTGGAGGATGAGAAATTCACCTGCTCCACATTGCCATTGTCGTACACAGCGTAGACCCGGTAATTCACGGTGTCGCCGATGGCAATATTGTCAGTGGTCAGTTGGTTGGTGCCCGTTGCATCCCAGAACTCGTAGTGGTCAACGGAGCGCGGGGTGACAAAAATGTTAAAATACAGCGTGTTGGGCGAGCCGCCGCTGATGTTGAGTTGCGCGAGCGCGGTCACCGTCTCGCCGCCGCTTCCCAAATTCGCCTTCACCGCCAGACTCTGGGTGGCGTTGGCGGAGGAATAGGCGGTCATACCGTCAATATCGGCGCACTCCACAAAGTTGCTCCAAGTGCTGCCAAAGATAACGGAACCGCCGCCGGGGAGGGATTCATGCCAAGCGGCGGAGCCGTAGGGCGCGACAAACCAGGGATCGTTGCTGACGCCATACTTCGCCACAGCCACAAAATAGTAGGTCTTCCCCTCCAGAATATTCACCGTGGGGCGCCCGCCGCTGGGAGGATTCCAGCCGGAGCCGTCATGGGTATACTCTGAAATCAAGGTGACGTCGCTGTTGCCGCTGTCAATCAGACCTTGGATATTGACAGAGCTCAGGGAGGGGTAATTTGCGGAGTCAATCATGTAAATTCCATAGGCCGTTGGATTCGCCGCCATCACAGAATAGCCAATGGCTTCACTGACGCCCAGGGAACTTGCGCTCAGGGTAAGCGTGCCGGTCAGAGCTGAACCGGTCACCGCAGCGGCGGAGACACGCAGCGCGGCCTGACCGGCGACCTCAATAAACTCCCCTGTCACATTGCCGCTGGGATCATTCGCGGTGAACACGGCGAGGTAGTTAGAGTCGAGGGCAATGGGGGTGCCACCACTATTGTCATCGTACAGCAGGTAGACGGTGGAGGTGTTGTAGCCGGTGAGCGTTCCGACATCCCCGGAGGAGATGGACGTGCCGCCCCTGATGTACATGGTATCAGTGGAGGGATCAAAGTTGCCCGCGGAGGTGTTGGCATTGTACTCCTCCAGCACGATCCCGGTGACAGAATTCAGCGCTGCTACCGTAACAGCGGCGCTGGCAGACTTGCCGGAGACGCTGTCGGTCGCACTCAGGGTATAGGCGCCGGCCGTCTCAGCGGGATCAATGTTCACTGTGATGTCCACGGCATCACCGTTTGCCGCGGTGGTGTAGGTGGACGACATCGCGGTGAGGTTGACAGTCAAACTGCCGGGGGACAGCGTAACCTGCTGTCCGTTCTCGTCCAGCTTGGTCACCGTGAAGGTATAGCTCCCCCCTTGGTGCACCTGAGCGGAGGTCGGGTTGATAGAAAGAGAAACATCCCTGATGTTCAGCACATAGCTTACGACATAGGTGTAATTTTGAGTGTGCCGAAAGTTCAGTTCCAGGGTGAGGGTGTGGGAGCCAACGTTCAGCCCGGAAAGCGAGCTGTTGCCAATGGAGCCGAAGACGCCGCCCGCAACGGGAGAAACGGTGCTGCCATCGATTGTAACGCGCGCCAGGCTGCTGGCGCTGGTCAGGTCAATCAGGTCGCCGACCGTGGTGCCATCGGTGACATTCACGCCCAGATCGGCGATCAGGGCATTCAGATCAATCCCGCTGCCGCCGGAGAGGCTGTAGCTGATCGAGGTGATAGTCTGGGTCAGCGCGCGGTCATTGTTATTGTTTGGGATGAAGGTGCCAGGCGCGCCTTGCCAAACGCTGATGCCGGTATTGGTTGTGTCAATGATATTGGTGATGTTGGTGTTGTCCGCCGTGATCATGACCAAATTTGGATACGCCGTATGCAGGTCGTCCAAATCCAGCGTGCCGATCACGCTGGGATCATTGCTGATGTCGGCGGTTAAGCCTGAGGAATCGATCCCGGCGGCTACCGCAGCATTCACTGTGGCATTATTGGTGCCCGCCGCCAGTGACACTGTCGGCAGAAAACCCAATACCATCACGAAGACTAAGAACTGACTTATGAGTCGTTTTCCTGCTTTTCTCACAGATATTGCCTCCTGTTTCTTTTAAATTTTTCTCTGTCCTTATTCACCTCTACCCGGTGATGCGCGCACTAGCGATTTCATCAGTAATACTCCCCCCTTAATTCCATCCCTTTTGATTTGCTGCCTTTCAATCGCAGTCAGCCAAATCCTCACTGTGCCCCGTTGCACAGCATGACTTCCATCAGTTGGAAGAGCGCAAACAACCGTCTCCGCTCCCCCGCTGAGGACGAATGGACTGCCCCCTCCTTCGCTGGAATAAAAATTACATAATTTGCATTATGTTCCATTTGTTATATTCCAATTTCTGGTTTAGAGACATATCGACATTATAGCGCATAATACTGTAAAAGGCAAGCGATAAACAGTTTTATTTTTTGTATAATAAAGCAGATCGGTTGATTTGATTGTTTAACCCGCTTCCGGACTTCCGGACTTTTTTTGCTCCTCGCTTTCGACATTTTTCTACTTGGTTCGCACCCGGTATACAGCGCGCTCCCTCGTTTTTTAAAAAGATTTTATTTGGGCATGGAACATAATGCAAAGAATGGTTCATTCTCTCTGTGATGTCATCTTGTTTCTCATTTTTTATCTATAGAATGAGTTTTAATAAGTATAAGACAATAAAAAATACAATAAATTTTAAGGCGCTACAGACAAAATTTTTTAAAAGTTTGTTTTACTGTCTATTTGTATTACATTTTATAATAAAAAATAAAACAAACAGACATGATTTCATTCCAACCAATTGGTAGCCAGTTTGATATCACAACAGCTTAAACTGACAGTATTTTTCTGTTTTCCTAATGTCTATTCTGGCGCTCGCATGAGTTTTTTGCGGAGATACTTCCTTTTGCAATAACGTTCATTGGATTCAGGTTGTCCTATAGAAAAACAAGTATCTACCGCCAGTGAATGGCACCATTGAACAATGATTATTTTGTGCTTTCCGTGACAGCGGTCCTTTATATTACAGGCGCGGATACGATGTCCGAACTGAATTTTCCGCAATCTCCGCCTCATTGGGACCGGGCGGAGATTGCGGAAAATTTTGGGCAAGGTCTGCTTAAACACCGATCTCAACTACAGAGAGACAGCTTGCAAAATCCATACTCTTCGATTTGGGCTTTTCAGAACAAGAGAACCGGGACATCCGCTCTATATAGCATAGCCCCAAAGCCTTATGATATAAGGCTTTGGGGCAAACGCTCTTCAAACTTGTTTCGGCCAATCACTCTATCCGAACATTACAGCTCCAATCAAAATTTCATGTCTCTTATGGCAATGTCTCTCCCTTCCAATTAGAACGGCCAGATCATCTGCCGCCGTTCCATTCCATGATCTTACTTCGGGGTTGCAACAATGATTCTGATTCTGCCGCCGGCGGAGCAACCAAATTGATCATACCAGCCCTGCAGGCTATATTCAGAGGAATTAATTTCTCCCAGAGTTGTGATATAGTAGTCTCTTCCACTGCTGGAATCCAACAGCAGAACCTGAACCTTTTCGCCCAACTGATAGGTCTTATTCCCGGATGTGGCGGTGAGATCGGTCAAATCTGTGAGATCAACGGCGGTAAGCTGCCGCATATTTTTCAGCTGCCCGTCTTCATAGAGCAGTGCGACCGCGCCGCTCTTTACACCGTATACAATGCTGCTGTTGAGGCTGTGCGTTTCTCCGTCCTTGATGTATTGATAGGTGGCGGAGGTTGAGGTCCCAGATGAGGTGTCATTTGACTTTGCCACATAGGCGTAGGAATAGGTGTCTCCGGTTACGTCATTCAATACCAGGCGGTCGATCGTCCCATTGGCATCCAGTGTGTAGTAAAACACATCATCGGAATCCAGGGCGACACCGGCCAGGCGGGATGGATAGACGCGGGCATATCCGCCATATCCATTGGTATCCAGAATTTCTACATCGCTGGCAAAGCTATACTTTCCAAGGGAGGTACCGTTCTTGTCAACGGAGCCGGACAGTGTGCGCGTCTGCAACGTCTTTACAGTGGTCCCTGCGCTGTTCAGTGTTACACTGACCAGGCGTCCGGCGGAGAGCGCGCTCCCGGTGTGGTAGAAGGTGCGCACCGTTCCATCGGTACAGGCCACCTGGGTGATTACCTGTATGCTGGTGTTGCTGGAGGCAGTAGTGGCCGAGGAGGAAGCCGCCTTCTCACTGGACACAACCACGCCATAATAGCTGCTGTCACCTTCCTGGGCCGCAATCACATCCACAATCTCGCCGTTCATCCCAAGCAGCAGGGAAACCAGATCTCCCTGGGAAAACCCGCCCTGGCTGGAGAGCTTATAGGTCGCGGCGGAAGTACCGATGGAGTAGCTGACACCGGACACAGTTGCCGAGGTCGGAGCTGTCTGGCTGGGGGAAACTCCGGTCAGCGTACCGGTGACCCGGTTGTTGTAAACCCAGACTGTGTTCAAGTTGCTGTTGTAATAGTAGACATCGTACTGTTTGACCGCCGACAGGGAGGAGCGCGTTCCGTTGTAGTAAACCGTGGCGCTTGAGGACGGGAAGGGAAGGGTCAGGCTTCCGCCTGTTGAGGCCACATAGGGCCCCTTGGTATCGGCGTTGACCAAGGTGGAGTAGTCAACCTCTCCATTGGTTACAGTATAGCCTAAGGTAGTGCCATAGATCGTGCCCGCGCTGTTTTGCGTCACCAACAGGTTGTAGAAAAGGGTGACACAGTCCTGCCGGGTCAGCGTCTCCCCCCGGGACGCGGTCATGTCATCCAGCAGCCCAATGGCGGCGGCCTTAGACAGCTGCGCTGTGGGGAAAGCGCCGGCCAGACTGGCGGAATCATAGCCCAAAAGTTTGAGCAGGGCGGTACAGGCCTCTTCCACTGTAATGTTGTTATCCGGGCGGAACGTGCCATCTACATAGCCGACCATCCAATTTTCTTCCACGGCCAGCTTGATATATTCGCTGGCCCAGTGGTCTTTCTTCACATCTTTGAACAGCGATACCCCGTAACCGCTGCCCACGGTGTCCTTATAGCCGGAAGCCGATGTCATCATGGTGACAAATTGCGCCCGGGTGACATGAGAGGTCAGATTCAGATTCCCCTGCCCGTCCCCCACCATGATGCCAAGCACCCGGATGGTCTCCAGGGCCGTACTCTCATCCACAGCCGCCGCCGGGAGACTCGCCGTCAAGGATAGAACCAGGCACAGGGCAACGCCCAGTGCGCTCAGACGATATTTCATAGCTTCATTGCTCCTTTCTTCATGTCGATATATCCCAGTCTCATGGATCAACTGGGAACTGTTTTTATGCACAAGCGCGCGTATGCAATGGAAGGAGATACGCCTCAGTCTGGATCTTATGCTTCAATCTCTTCCTTTGAACACAGGATCAATCGTAGTGCAGCGCGTCAATGGGATTGAGCAGCGCGGCTTTTTTTGCGGGCAGGTATCCGAAGAGGATGCCGATTCCCGCTGAAATGCCAAATGCCAGCAGGACCGCCCCCGTGCTGGGCGCCACGGTCAATGCGGCGTCCAGCAGCGCTGTAATCAGCGATGACGCGGCAGCGGACAGGACATACCCCAGTACAATGCCGATGACACCGCCCAGCGCGCTGGTTACCGCCGCCTCAATCACAAACTGCTGCATAATGTACCGCTCCTTGGCACCCAGGGATTTTCGGACGCCGATTTCCCGTGTCCGCTCGGTGACGGATACCAGCATGATATTCATAATTCCGATGCCCCCCACCACCAATGAGATGGCCGCAATCCCCACCAGGACTACCACCAGAATGTTGATCATGCCCGTCATGGTGTCCAGCATTTCAGACATGCTGGTGACAGAATAGAACTCATCGCTCTCAAAAAAAGCATAGAGAGACTGTTCCAGCGCGGACTTGCTCTCTGTCACATCGTCCTCATTTTTCACCGTGACGGTATAGCTGGTGATCGTGCCGGACAGGCGGGACGCGGTGGAGTAGGGCAGGATCAGAAAGTCATCCGTGCCTCCTTCTTCCAAATGATCGGACTGCTGCTCAACCACACCCGCAATGGTCAGCGTCTGTCCGCCCACCCGCAGCGTCTGCCCCACGGCGTTGCCGCCGTAATAGGCCAGGTCCACATAGGCTCCGACCACACAGACTCTGCTGCGCTGGGAGATATCGCTGTATTGCAGGCCCCGTCCCTTTTCCACTGCGTAACCCTTGATGGCCAGGTAATCTTCACTGACCCCACTGGCCGATGTGCTGGTGGTCTCCGTGCCGATCTTGACGGAACCCGACAGGTTGGCTATCGGAGAGCAGAGGTCCAGATATTCGCTGTTGTCCTCCACGATGTCATAGATGTCATCTACTGACAGGGTGCGGGTGGCGCCCCGGGGCATCACCATGACAGCCAGGGTATTGGTTCCCATGCTGGAAAAACTGTCGGAAATATAGCCCTCCAGGCCGTTTCCCAGGCCAACGATGATGATGACCGCGGCTACCCCGATAATAATTCCCAGCATGGTCAGGAGTGTGCGCGTCTTGCTTGAGATGATATTTTTCAGCGCCAGCAGCAGGGACTCCACAATACTCATGCGGTGATACCCCCTTCCGCCCTGACGGCCTTGGGTATCACCACCGCCTCCGGTGCATCGGAGGGGCCGTCATACCCCACCCTTCCGTCCTCCAGGCGAATGATGCGCTGGGTCTGAACCGCAATGGAGTTGTCGTGCGTGATCAGGACCACTGTGTTGCCGGCGGCGTGGAGCTGCTGAAGAATCCCAATCACCTCACGCCCTGTCTTGGAATCCAGGGCCCCGGTGGGCTCATCGGCCAGAATCACCGCAGGATTCCCCACCAGGGCCCGGGCAATGGCCGCCCGCTGCTGCTGTCCGCCGGACAACTGGTTGGGTTTATGCCGCCACTTTTCTTCCAGCCCAACATGATTCAGCGCGGCCAGCGCCCGTTCACGGCGCTCTCCCCTGCCCACGCCGGCGTACATCATGGGCACCTCCACATTCTCAGCCAGATTCAGCTTCGGCAGCAGGTTATACTGCTGAAAGATAAATCCAAGGAGTTCATTGCGGATTTCCGCCAGCTCATTTTTGTTCATCTGCCCCACATCCCGGCCGTCCAGCAGGTAAACGCCCTCGGATGGGACGTCCAGGCAGCCGATGATATTCATGCAGGTGGATTTCCCGGATCCGGAGGACCCCACAATGGCGACAAACTCTCCCTTAAAGATCTGAAACGAAATATGGTCCGCGGCAATGACGGTGGTGTCGCCCATGTGGTAATATTTGCATACCTCCTTCAATTCAATGAGAGCTTTCATGTCTTCACCCTCCCCTGACGCCGGAGACCATACCGCCAGTTTGCATACCGCCCATCATGACAAATGTATCACCGCTGGAGGAGGTGGCGGGTATGTAGACAACGGTATCCCCCTCCTGAAGCCCTGAGATAATCTCACTGTAGCTGCCATCGCTCACCCCCACGGTCACGGCAACCGACACATATTCGCCTGCGGTCTGCCGGCCATTGGTCTGTTCCGTGGCGCCGCTTCCTTCCGGAAGCTGCGTTGATCCCGCGTTGGCGGCGCTGGGAGAGTCCGCTGTCACCAGAACGGTGTTACCGCGCTGCAGCGCGGCGGAGGGAATGGCAAGCACATCGCTGGCGCTGTCCAGAGTGATGGTGGCGTCCACGTTCATCCCGGGCATCAGACCATCGCTTTCATCAATGCGGATGGTGACAGGATAGGTGGTTACCCCTGAGGAGGATGTCCCGGCAACGCTGACCTTTGTGACGATCCCCTCGTAGATCCGGTCCTCTACCGCATCGGCCACGATGGAAACGGTTTGCCCCACCTCAATATCGGAGATGTCCAATTCATCCACACTCAGGGTCATGGTCAGATAGCTTAAATCATAGATTGTGCACAGCACCTGATTTGCTTCGGTGGTCTCGCCCGCCTTATAATTCTTGTCAATGATCGTCCCCTCGATCGGCGAGGTGATGGCGTAGTCCTCCATCTGATCGTACCGGTTCTCCAGTGACAGCTCGGCGTTGCGCACAGACTCAGAGGCGCTTTGAATCTCATCGCCCAGCGTGTCGCTGGACAGCGTCACAAGGCCCTGGTTTTTATTGACCCAATCGCCCTCCGCCACACTGAGCCTTGACACAGTACCGGAGGTTTTCGCGGTAATCACAGCCTCGTCCATATATGTAAACGAGCCGCTGGAGCTGCTGGTCACGCCGTTAATTTCGGCGGTGCCCGCCTGTCCCGTGGAAAGCCCGCCCGGATTGCTGACGTCAATGGTGACATAGCGCACAATCACATTGCCGCTTAATACGGTCTCATTGGCGGATATCTTTCCGATCCTTCCAGTTAAGGTTTCAAAGGTGCTGTCCAGGGTGACGGCGGCGGACTGTCCGAGATAGAAACCGGCCGCGTCATCCGCGGGGAATGGAACGGTCAAGCTCATATCATCGTAGTTTCGGATGGTGGCAATGGTCTGTCCGGCGGTCACCTCGTCCCCCACTTCCACCTCCAGAGAGAGCACCCTCCCGGAGATGGTGGTCGTTACGGTCAGGTCCTTCTGGTCCTTCAGCTTGTTGTTATAGTTGCGCTGCGCCTGGCTGAGGGAGATTTCGGCCTGCTCCAGTGTACTGGACAGCTCAGAGGAGTCAATGGTGTACAGCACGGTTCCCTGCTCCACCGTATCGCCTTCCTCAAAATCGGCGGTGAGAATGGTCCCCTCTAAAAGCGTGGTCACCGAATAGGCGTTGGCCGCCTCCAGCGTGCCGCTGCCAGTGATGGTAGCGGTGAGATCCCTGCGCTCCACCGCGGCCAGGGTATAGGTGGGGTCGGTATTTGCGGCGCTTGCCTCATTCCCTCCGAAAAACTGCCACAGAACGACTCCTCCGATCGCGCAGACCAGTACCAGTGCGATTCCTTTTTTACCGCCGGGCAGTTTTATTTTTTTCTTAACCGCAGGTCCGCCGCCGGAATTCTGAACCTCCGTTGACGCGGTCGGTTTCTTTCGCAAATCAAGCTTCATCACATCTGTTTCATCCTTTCCATCTCAAACCGGTGTCCTGTTCTATATGGCACATTTTACATGGAAAATCAAAACAGCCGGGGGAGAAAATCAAAACAAATTCTAAACAGAATCTAAATAAATAAGAACGCCGGGCGCAAAGCGGATTGCTCTGCGCCCGGCGTTCTTGGCACCGTGTTAATTTCCCATCCCTTTATTCCGATTTGTTCAAGCGGTATCCAGCCCCCCATACCGTCTCAATAATCTGAGGGCGGGCGGGATCCTCCTCAATTTTCTCCCGGATCCGGCCAATATGTACCGTGACGGTGGCGCTGTCACCCACATAGTCATAGCCCCAAATGAGTTCAAACAGCCGCTCCTTTGAAAAGACAATGTTTGAATTTTCCGCAAGAAATTTTAAAAGGGCAAATTCACGGTTTGGCATCTTAATTTCTATCTCGTTCCGATATACCTTCCAGTTCTTTGGGATGATGCGCAAGGAGCCGATGACAATGACATCGTCCTCTTCCTTCAGGCCGCCGGTCAGTCTGCGATACCGGCCCAGGTGAGCCTTGACCCGGGCCACCAGTTCAGCGGGATCGAAGGGCTTGGCAATATAGTCATCCGCCCCAAGCCCCAGCCCACGAATCTTATCAATTGACTCAGAACGGGCCGTCACCATTAAAATGGGAATATCCACCTGTCTCCGGATCTCCCGGCAAAGCGCATAGCCATCACGTCCGGGCAGCATTAAATCCAATAAAATAAGCTCATACTTCCCGGACAATGCATAGTCTGCCGCTTGACCGCCATCTGCGATGATTTCCGTCTCAAATCCTTCAATTTCCAGGTAGTCCCGCTCCAGCATGGCAATCTCTTTGTCGTCTTCTACAATCAGGATTTTAGACACACCTATCCCTCCTCACAGGGCAATTCAATATCAAACACGAGACCATGATCGTTCCTGGCGGTGATCGTTCCGCCGTGCGCCTCCACAATGTGTTTCACAACATACAGTCCCAGTCCGCTTCCCTTTCCCCCAGAGCTGCTGCGCGCCTGGTCCGCGCGCCAAAACCGCTCAAACAAGCGGGGCAGCTGTTCCGGCAGCACGCCGGGGCCATTGTCGGCAAAACGCAGACATTCTTTATCCCGCTGGCGCCACACCGTCAATGTCAAAACCAATGGCCCCGCGCGCGCGTACCGCAGCGCATTTTCTTTTAAATTTGTCAATACCCGGTACATTTGTTCCCCATCCAATTGCACGGGGTGGGCCGCCGGAGTTCCCCGCAGATTAATTTCTCCCCCCATGGGCGCCAACTCTTCCCGGGTTTCACTGACAAATCTGCGCACAAACTCCCCAAGATCTGTCGGGGAAAGGGATAGGGGCAGGTTGCCGCTTTCCAGCTTGGAGAAATAAAACAGCTGTTGGAGCAGACGCTCCATGTCACAGGCCTTTCGATAGGCGATCTCCAAATACTGACTCTGTTTCTCCGGCGTATTGGCGACCCCGTCCCGCAGCCCCTTGAGATATCCCTTCACCGAGGTAAGCGGAGTGCGCAGATCATGGGAAATCCCAGCGACCAGATCCGTGCGGGCCCGCTCATAGCCGGCGTTTTTCTCCCGCTCTTGCAGCAGATGCTGCTGCATGTGATCAAACGCAATGCACACAGCGGTAAATTCGTCCGTGCCATCGTAATCAATGGGGGAGGAGAGATTTCCCCCCTCCACCCGTTTGGCCGCCTGGATCAGTACGTCTACCGGCCGCAGGAGGCGGCGAACCTGAGATCGGGTGAATATGGTGCTGGCCAGGACGACCACAATAATCACAGCGATGCCGCTGGCCAGTGAGGAGAGCAGCGCCGTTTCCGACCACAGCCGCTGCCGCCCCATCACTTCAGGCAGGCCGGACAATTGCATGGCAATGACCGTATACGCTCCGCCCTGCCGCCCCACCATCAGGACTCCCTCGTTTTGAAAAATGATGGACCCCTCCGCAGGCCACTCAATGATTGCGGACATCTGCCGGTAAAGCTGCGTTTGGATGAGCTCAACGGAAGCATACACGATCCGTCCGCCCTCGGCGACACAAAGGCGGTATCCCAATGCGGCTAACTGGGCGTCCAGATTTTCCCATGCCTCGCCCTCCCACTCATGGAGAAGCGCTTGGACCCGTGGGAGCTCGCCGCCCTCTTTGGGTGCGGAATACCCCCTTTGATACTGGTTAATTACATGCAACACCAGGCTATTCACCCCCAGAAGGACAAACAGCGCAATGAGAAGAGAAATTGTGTGGGAAAAAAATAATCTGCGTTTCATATCATCACCACAAAAATGGGGTTATTTTGTAGCTGTGACACCCTGGCAAAGCCGATGCCACAGCCATCACAACAGAGGCATTATATCAAATATAACAAAATATGTCATGCCTTCATAGCTTTTTATTAAAATACCCCTATTTTAATTCCACTGCTGCACAGGTATCCCGGTTATAATTTGATTGATCCGGCTGCCAGTGCGACCGTGCTGGTAAACACTTTTGCGGCTTCACCATATTGAAAGCCGGAAATTTCATTAAAAATAAGGGATGATAGGCAGCATCGTATTTCTCTTTGCGGGAACGCCTACCCTCACCGTGAGAAAATCATAAGAGCCGCCCCATCGGACGGCTCTTTCCTCCTCTAATGCGGCTTGCGTCCGGTTTCTGTTTTTATAGGTTCGGTTGCTCTCCCAATAGGAGCAGCCGCCCACAGGCCGGCTATAGCCACGCTTATCCTCCCCAAAGAGGGCGTGTCGGTATCCTCTCGACTGGTGCGGATTTTCTTTCAGAGTTACTTGCTTTTCTGTCCGATCTATCCATCCTGTCCAATTTTGTTAGCAGATTCTTTTCTGGAAGTTATGACAAACGGAAGAAGCTATTTCCCCTTTATTGCTTATCCGCTACCGGGGTACTAACACAAAAAGAAAGGATTGAAAACCCAAGAACCCTCACATTTTCAATCCTTTCTGGCGTCCCCGAGACGATTCGAACGTCCGCCCCCTCGCTTGGGAGATCGCAGCAACGATTTTTATGGCATGTTCAATGATGCTCTATAACGCTCTGAATCCCGCTTAAATACAGGACTTTCGGGCGAACGGTCTGATTTTTGATGTCATGCCGTACCGCCCGATTGCCTTGCTTATTTTAGGGGCGTATTAGCAGAATATTAGCAAAAAAATATTTACGATATGCCTTTTATAGTGACATACAACACATTTCCGTAAAACCATGGAATCCAGATCAATGTAGTTGTGTATGGTTGTGAACTGCTCGGCCACCTTGAACTTCATCCTTTTTATGATATCACGCACGATGGCCTGACGGTTCAGCTCCGCGTAACGCTGCACAATAGCCATATCATGCAGGTAATCGCCAAACAGTTGTCCTTCTGCGAACGCAAGATTTTTGTCCACCTTGTGGACTCCGATTTTCTTGAGCTCGGTCTGTATTTCGCTTTCCTTGCCCTGCCTTTTCAATTCGTCAATCAGTTCGCTCACCTGCTTGGATTTATCGGTCAAATCCTTGGCAGCAGCCTTCTGGTAGTATTCGGCCACCTGCTTGCCAAGATTGCGGCTTCCTGAATGCACAACAAGATAGAGCTGCCTGCCATCGTCACGGTCGCGCTCTATGAAATGGTTGCCTCCGCTTATATGAAGAAAATATAGTGCACCATTATATATGCACTATTATAGTAGTTGAATCTGTTCATATAAGTTTTACGACCTCTGATAAGTCTTTCTTCATACCGGTCACATCAACATAATCCTTTACAACTTGCTTAACAAGAAGTTCTTGCGGAATAAAATTATTATATTTATTTCTTACTTGTATATTATCCGGAAGGGCAAATGTATGTTTATCAACCTCGGAACTATAAATCTCAGAAATAGCTTGTTCAAGCACACCAAAAGAATTGTCAAAATCAGCTTCAAGATACACAGGAATAAATCCGCCAGGCTGTACACTACATTTTATTCCCTTCTGTTCCAGTGCAAAGAATAATGCCGATAACTGTCTTGTTCCGAGCCAAGGGTATATTGCATATTTTCTGCTTGATAACGGCGTTATAATATTGCCTGTAATTCCAGATTGCTTTGCAACATCCCGAATCTGCTCAAGTCTCTTTTTGCAGTCTCCGCTCAGATAGGAGTATTGTTCATCTCCAATGAGGATGTCCCTCATTTTACGGAGGAGCTTTGTATGCAAATCCGACTCGGACTTTGATGTCCATGATACTTAGATATCCCGTGAACCGGCCTGACAAAAATTACCTTCGATTTTTCAGTGACCTCTGCACATTCCCATGCTCGCCCGGCCAGCGCAAAACGCGTCCCGGCAGGGTAACTCTCCATAACGGTTCCAATGGCCATGGTTTCTTCCTTAACCAAATACTCAACCGACGACTCAAAAACAGAGTAAAATTCATAATGAGCAACAATGTTTTCTGCTTTTTTACCGATGATAAGCCCGCTACATTCCGTTTTCTGCAAGTGCTCAATACTGATAAGATGTTGCAACAACAAACGATAATCGTCTTGCGAAATATGATGAAATACGCTTAATCCCAGTACATTCTGCGCCAAGGCGGCCGCCGAAACCTCACCTGCGGAAACAAGAAAACTCATTGTTTGATGATATAAAAGCGCGTATGGATGCCGAGAAAGGCGAGCCGACCTGCACGACCCTATCCAGCGAGCCTATATCCATACCAAGTTCCAAAGTGACCGTTGCACCCGTTACTATTGGCTCGTTGGAGATCTTCATATCCTGCTCGGCCTCCTCGCGTAAAGCGGCGGAAATACTGCCGTAATGGATGCGATATATGTCCTTAGTTTTGTTCGTTTCGGCAATTTGCCGCACACCCGCGATGATTTGCTCAACCTCAGCCCGTGATTTGGCAAAGATAATGGATTTTTTGTTAAGTGTCCTTTGATAAAGATAATCAAAGACGGCATTGTCTATCGCCTCATCAAACCCGGAATCAGATAAAATCCGCAATACCTGTTCATAATTAAGCGTGCCGTCTGGCAGGGAATTTATGATTGCGGCCGCGTCTGGGGACAACTTGTACTTAAACAAAATTAAAGCAGGCGTGAATGACAGGCGCGGTTATTTCCGTATAGAAACGGCTTCTTTCAATTCTATAGTTTGATATTCTATTGTACAACGCATACCGGTTGCCGGAATATTCTGTTGAAAGAAAAATATCGGGATAGTATTGTTCGATATGATATTTTTGCGCAAGTTCCACAAAGGAACAGTCAAAATTATTGCATAGATAATAGTCCTTTATCAGCGATGGAATCAGCTTATCAATGCTTCGGTTAAAATCCCCATAAGCCAAGAGTGTGCTTGCCAGTTCTCGCACAACGGCTTTGGAATCGTCCGCTCCTATGTTTTTATAACTACTGGAGGTGGCGAGGTCAATAATATTATCAAAATTTTCGTCTCTTATTAGTAAAACGAGAGACTGAGTTGCATAGTAATTGTTCTGTATAGTTTGCAGCAGCGTATTTACGTCAGGCGAGAGCTTATATTTATATCCGGAGGCAATTCTTAGCCTTGCCTCGGTTCGTTTAACGACATAACCAATAAACGCCGCAGCGGCTGAATTAAACCCGCCGGGCTTATAGCACGTCCATTCGCCGTTTATACATTCATATGATTCCAATCTGCTGATAGAAACCTGCTTGCTCTCTATCTGGACAGGATGATAAACCGCACCGCTAAAGGGCTGCCACCAATTTTGCCGTTTGGATTTTCCGACTATTATTTCTCCAAAACTCAATCCATACATATCAAATAACAGTCTCAGGTTATCCATAACACAATCAAGGCATTTTTCGAACAAGGGCATATTCTCGTCAGTCAGATACTTACTCTTTTCAATTTTATAATTCGATAACCCGATTAGCTCGTCAGGTGCCGGTTTATCACCTTTTTCATCCAGTAAAACCTCTGGATAATACTTATTTAAGCGAAATTATTCCACTATATTCTTGAACGGCACGGCAAATTCATTAACAATATAGTACTCCTTTATTAATAAGACTTACGTTTCATATCAGCCATGTTGGAACGTACCAGTTTTTCCGGTCTACCGGTAGCAGGTCGTGCGCCATGCAGACCACCGCGCCGGAACCGATCTCCAGCTTATATTGTTCCAATGCGCCGAATTTTTCCGGCTTAAGTCACAGGCTGCAATACCTTTTTTTGCCGTGGGAGCGATGATTCCGATGCGAAACGTAACGCAACAGGAAAAGCTGTTATCTCTTGGAACGGAACTACCCTGAGCTATGCGGACAATGTAGCGCTGTCTTCTAATATCAGTCTTCCGACATCTGCTGACGGCTGGGCACAGGGAGGCGTTGGCTTATTTTTTGGTAATAGCAATTGGAAAACTGCTGTCCAGACATCGATGAGCGCTGCGGATATGCAAGCATTGCGGTAGGGTCTTTTTCGCCACGCACGGCCGCACGGAGTTTTGTTCCGGCCGGTGCAGGAATCAATATAACGTGTATAAGAGCAGGGGGAAGAAAACGAAGTAGTTTTCTTTTCTGCGGATATATGGTAAAATATGTGTATGGTCACGAATTTATATACTCTTTTGCGGCGTAAAATTCTGATTTGATACTGGATGGCAAAAGCCGGACACACCGACTATGTGGAAGACGCGAGGCGTCCATACGAGAAAGGAGGATGCTTTTATGATACGCAAAGCCATGCTGGTTTTGCTTACTATACTGCTCCTTTCCCTTATGACTGTTGGGTGTGTGCAAGACCAGAACAAGAACCTTCCGTTTTACGAATTTGGGTATACGGAGGATGGCAGCGCCGAACTCACTGTAGACGGTGTCCGATATATGGAACCGGACTTGGTGGGTGCGCTGGGAAACGCCGGAAAATGGATTTTTACCAACGAATCAGGAGAACCCATCGGCGTGTGCGGCGGCGAGAAAGCGGATGGTGGCAAATACACAATCTACGAGGTGGAGGGCGATGAGAACCATAATTTTTTCTATATGAACCCCAGCCATTTTGTATTTGGCCCATACTTGCAGTTCCTCGGAATAAAGGAGGGGATTTCTCTGGAGCTTCCTACTGCGGAGGCGGTGTCCCGCATTGTGGCGACCTGCCATGATGAGGACAGCAAGCTTGTGGAACTGAGTGAATTTAAAGATGAGGCTTTGATAAACACTCTGCTAGAGCTCTATTATGCCGGAGATGCCGATGTAGTTCCCTCCGGCTTACCAAGTGGAGTTTCGCTGAAAGAACGAGATCTTAACCTTTACCATAGTGAGTATCCTTTCCTCTATTTCTATATTAGGTGTCTCTATGACGAGGAGAGCGGTGAGGTCTATCTCCAATGCGCCAATAATGAGTACCGCCGTCTACCGCGCGAGTTGGAGGAGCAGATCGGCGTTGCTATACCAGAAGGGAAGAAAGGGTGGTGGGAGTCTTTGTTTAAATAGCGGACAGAATAATTTCAATTGAAATCTTCTATTGCTGGTGTTATCATAATAACGTTTTACATAGTTTATTGTAAAACACAATAATACAGAACAGCATGATCGGAATGAAAAAACTTTAGCAATGCTGACACTCGCCACTGTGTTGCTGGTTAGCTTGGCTGCCTGCAACAGCAAACTAGACATATGAATTAGGAGATGATTTGCATGGCAAGCTATTATAAGCATAAAGCCACCCACAGTAGAAAAATTCCCTATTCGTTTCAATGCGAACATTGTGTGAAAGATAGCGGTACGATTTTAGCCACGATAAGCGGGAATGAGGCGCAGTATGACAGTCCCCATAAGACGTTAACAGAAAAACAAACTGAGACATTGAATAGAGACGCCCACAAACTTCTTGTGAATCGCGTGTATCATGACTATGTCAATGCCACGGAAAAGCAAATTTTTTCTTTGTCATTCAAGGATGTGTGCCCACATTGCCAAAAGCCGCAGTCATGGGCTGTTTCCGGCATGA
>Ga0153924_1000491_pt1 | contig 24513 bp, 25 predicted proteins | sample TSNJ008MetaG_FD_104709 | JGI IMG/M metagenome (GOLD analysis project Ga0153924, IMG submission 104709) | Attine ant fungus gardens microbial communities from New Jersey, USA - TSNJ008 MetaG | ecosystem: Host-associated > Fungi > Mycelium > Unclassified | place: USA: New Jersey, Wharton State...
GTGCCAGCCTTTGAATTTGACATAGGACTAATTATACTGGCACTGGACCCTTATATAAAAGTCTACGGAGTCGGCTATTGCAAGACTCAGAATTTCAATTGGAGGCAGCGAATGCTCCACTGGGTTTGGCAGTATCCCCGAGGAAGCGTACGATTTGAATGGAACCCCGGTCTAACACCATGGGACGACGTAAAGAAGCCAATGGGCCAGCTATGACAAGAAGTTATTTATCTGTTGCGCGTCGACATTATCACAAGCTAATCTGGGATGGGAGAGGACTGACAGATTTGTCCCTCAGAAGTCCAGTATACCGGGTAGGCCCGATTTTCGTCCTCCCATGATGTGAGAGCAGCCGTATCGTGAGCCAAAATGTCTATATCATTCAACTTCTTATTTGCAACGGAGTAGCTTAAAGTGTTCAAAACGTATAACACTTCCAACGAACACAGAAATCTCAAATGAAATTCTCATTCCTCCATGTTGCTTTTTATCTGCCCGCTGCACTCGCCATTTGGCCAAGACCTCGAAATCTGACGACAGGCAATACGCCTATTCGTCTTGCATCGGACTTCTCAATCAAATTTTCGCATATACCGAAAATCCCTCAAGATCTTCAAGACGCAGTTTCTCGCACTAGGAAATTTCTCACAACCGACCAACTCCAAATACTACTCCCCGATCGAGGAGCTTCGCTCTCCGATATCATTCGTTCAGCTCGAACATTACCATCTCTGACGATCAGTTTATCAAACCCTTCTAGTCAATTGAAAAGCATCAGCGAAGATGCCGTGGCAGGACTTGGAGTCACTGACGAGAGCTACACTCTCCTTATTCCAACCACTGGTGGTGCAATACTGAATGCGAAAACAGCATTGGGTTTATTGAGAGGATTGGCCACCTTCGAGCAATTATGGTTTTATTTGGATCGTATGATCTATACATTGCAGGCACCAATTCAAATTGAGGACTCTCCAGTCTATGTGAATTAGACTTTTGAGATTTAAAACCCGCTATTCACCAATAAAAATAGCCATACCGAGGATTCATGTTGGACACCTCACGCGATTAGTAAATGGCTAATTCCTTCTTCGTCACAGTAACTTAACTCATCTAATACTCTTAGTTTCCCTGTTTCAGATATCAAACGCACCTTGGATGCCATGAGCTGGGTCAAGATTAATCATTTCCATTGGCACGTAGTTGACTCCCAATCCTTTGCTCTTGTCGTTCCTGGATTTGAGGAATTAGCTCAGAAGGGTGCATACTCAGAAGAACAGGTTTACACCCCGATGGATGTCGAAGATATCGTTTCCTATGCTGCCTCAGTATGTTTATCGTCAACATTTCCATCAAACCTGTTGCTGATCCTTTTTTTCAGCGTGGAATCGATGTAATGGTTGAAATTGACACACCAGGCCATTCCTCTGCAATCTCCAAGTCCCATCCAGAACATATTGCATGTCCGGAAGCTACTCCTTGGGAACACTTCGCCGGTGGTACGTTTCAATCTTCTCAAAGAAAGTCATTTGTCCTACTACACACACTTCCCAATATAGAACCTCCTGCAGGCCAACTTCGCCTCGCAAGTTCATCAACAACAAACTTCACGGCTAATATGATCAAAGCAGTCTCTTCTATGTTTCCTTCCAAATTGTTCAACACTGGTGGAGATGAGATTAACATCAACTGCTATGTGGAGGACAAATCTACACAAGAGGATCTTAGTAAGTCCTGTCTCATGTGAATGAAAAGTACAAACAATGGCTTTTAATTGGCAGATTCGCAAGGAATAACATTGGAAGAGGCACTTAATACATTCACGCAAAATACACATTCTGTATTAGCCAATGCGGGAAAGACGCCAGTTGTTTGGGAAGGTCATTTGCGTCAGGTTTACCCGGGTAACCATCTGCTTACATGGCTTTTGCAGAGATGGCCCTTGAACATCAAGTCAATCTCCGAAATGACACTATTGTCTTGTGGGTGTCCTATTTCCTCGTCTCAACCACCTCCAGCCGCTGACTGGTATCACAGAGTATGGATATCATCCGAACATGTTGGAGCCGTCGCCCAAAAAGGTTTTCGACTGATTCACGCAGCATCAGACTTCTTCTATCTCGATTGTGGAGGCGGTGGATGGTTAGGGAATAATATAGATGGGGACAGCTCATGCGGTGTTTACAAGACGTGGCAAAAATCGTATTCCTTTAATCCCACAAATGGATTATCAGACGATCAATTCGATCTCATCATGGGTGGTATGGCTCCGTTTTTTTTCCTTGGATGTCTATCCTTATCTCGTGAAATTGATAGGTCAGCAACTTTTATGGGCTGAACAATCCAGCCCATCGAACCTTGACTCGCAGGTATGGCCGCGCACTGCTTCTTCAGCGGAATTGTTCTGGTCGGGCCCTGGAGGAGACGTGAGAACTGCGCTGCCAAAGTTACACGAGGTCGGGTTCCGCTTCGTTCGAAGAGGTGTTGACGCTATTGCACTCCAGCCTGAGTGGTGCGCCTTGAGGCCGAATGCATGTGATGTAGATGCATGATCGAGGATAATTGATGCTGTGTTAATTTACCTTCAACAAAAGAACTATTCTGAATCCGTCGATATGTACTACAAAATCTGTATTGGTAGTTTCCCACATCGTGGCCATGCTGACCATTGGAAGTTCCCAAAAGAATGATAATGCCAGACAATAATGATGATAAATATAAAGATGTACACCGCCCTGTCAGCCGCGACGCAAATGTTGGGATAAAGATAAATGATTTCAGCGGTCTAACACCCGAAGTTTAATTCCTTGAGCGATTGTAAAGATAATTTTGTTCAGCGTCGGTCGTTGACTTGCAACCGATGCACAAATTTAGAAAAAGAAAGATAACCCTTAAAATGCAATGATTAAGCCTCAAGCAACTTATTCCCTTGGGAGATGTATTCATAATTCGCACTTGTGCTCATTTGAGTATTATGTTTCCAACCTCTTTCCTGGTTGTTTTTTCAACCATCGTTGTATGACAACCACCTTCGGACAAGCGGTTGATTCTCCCTTTCCATCCGTCGTATTGTACAACTCTTGACAGCATTCATAGAGAGACCGAAGGAAGGTATCGCATTTTTCTGGATGATATGTATTTTTGTTCAAACATGCTTGGAGATAGCAGGCTATGGAAGCAGATCAGAAAGAAGGCTACCGCTCCTATAGTCGTACTCGCCTTCCGACTGGCAAGGAGAATTCTAGTTTCGAGTTTAATAGAGATATCGCAATCCAAGTAGTGTGCACACCGTCGGCATTGGGGATGGTCTGACACTGAACATATATCACACTACATAAACGAAGACAAACTGTCGCGGTAAAGTCGGATGGGATTTTCCGACTATGTGAGTCACTCAAACGTAGGTTCAAAACATGGCAGTATTCACGTTTGGTATAATGCAGATTTTGCGATAAGCATCTCGTTCATCCAGCTCGGATACAGGAAGTAGCCGCAAGTGGCGCGGCCGCCCCAGATTTGTTTCAGCCTTTCGTATCATGTTTGCGCAGGAGCTGTGCCGTGCTGTACGTCAATCGAAACCGACTATTTCAGCCTATTCATGAGCGAAGACTTATTATGGGTTCGACTTGGACTTATGGAGTCCTACACTCCCCAAAACACTCATGCCTCCATCTCCAACGATTGAGCGTCGATTGTCCGACGGGCAACGGGGAACCATCACAGTCGCCCTCCTCGTGTCACTTGGTGCTGCTATCATCGTCGCTGTTTTGGTTGTTATCCTGGTCCTCTTGAGAAAAAGGAAGAATAAATCTCAAGATATTCCTTACGGTGTCCCTCTCCCTACTGGCACTCATAAGTCCAAGGTTTCCAGTACAAACATGAAACCTCTGCTCGAAAGCGACCTTGGTCGCAGCGAAAAACCCTTACACGTAACCCTTCAATTCACCAACGAGAACGTTCGTCAAGATTGTGATACCTCATTGAACAACCCAAACAAGCCATCCTGCACGTCTTCACCACATACCCTTCTTCTTCCCTCATCAACTTTGCCATCATCTGGCCTTCATCAGGATATGAATCCTATCAATGATTATCCTAATAAACGCCCCCCATTTCCGCCATTAGTGATTCCAAACGATCCGCAATGCTCGCAAACTCGAAACCTTAATGCTGACGAAGGTTCATCACCTGCACATCTTCCCTCAACATCTTCATCACCATCGCTATACTCACAACAAACTGCGGAATCTGCTCCAACTAAACCTGGGTTTGTTGAAATACCCTTATCTCCAGAATGCCCGTATGATGAACGACGCACAACTCTTCTTGTTGGCACTCTCCTTAAAGCCCGGGCCCAGCGTAATCCAAAGGGGCTTGTGCATGCGAACAGCCAAATATCACACATTGAGCGTAGCGAGTCTATCAAATCTGTTATTCCCACTCGCCACGACAACCAATCCTTTCAGAACGATATCGTTCAAAAAAGAATACCTCATGTAGCTGATACGGGGGTTTCCAAAGGAGGCGTTAGTAACTAGCATCTTCATGGATTAGCTGAAAGGTTACCCTACGCTCGCAGGGAGCGGGTCGATTTGGTCCAGGTGCTCTTCTCTTGAGAATCTTAATCTCTTCTTTGATGTATCAATTATCTAGTTCACCAGTGATGTTAAATTCAGATACGCTGCAATCTTCTTTCCTACTTCCTGTTGTATATCATTATATTACACTTATAACCTACCGTAGTGACCAAAACTCAATCAAATTGTGTTTCTGAATGCTTCTCAGCTAGTATTCCCTGCGGCTCATAACCTTAAAGATGGGGCAAAAATTTACCAATTTGTCATCCCAATTTTTTGTTTCCATCTTTCTAGATCTGCTTAAAGATCCTTCCCATGAGCTCTTTGTTTTTCAAATTAGTCTCAGGACACCCAAAACAGTTCAATGACCAACCCACCAAGTGAGTTTGTATACTTTACTCCTTTCTATTGTTTCTAACATGCAAACCCAGAATTTCAAATCTCAAATGCATATTGATAAGTTGACAATTCTAAAAATTCTTTTGAGTTGATAACACTATAGGGTTCACTTGCGCCAATCATCAATTTCTGAAAGATGGAGTGGCGCTTTCATGCCCTAGTTCAATGGCCTTTTCTTCAGAGTCTAATTAAACCATTCCAACGTTACCTAGACAACAATTTAAGTACATTTCCGCTGCGGCCGGGATCCATATCGTGCCCCTGTGGCCCAATGTAAAGTTTTTTTTGACATCATTCCGAACCTGAAACTTTTTATACCTGCTTGCATATTGTAATTTGTATTGGTTGCACCCGTAGCACAAGAATTAAGTGCTAGGTACAAACTCAACAAGGCGGTGGGCACTGCCACGCAGGCAGAGCTGTGATTAATAATAAAAAAAAGTCCGATTCCCATTTGGTGAATCTTCCCTCCAAACTGCCGACATGATCGATTCTCAACCTTTACCGCAAACTTCAAGCTTGTATCTTATGAGCTGAAACAAGTTATATGACCTCGACGAGTAGATGTCATTCATTCAAAGACGCGACAAGTCAATGAGTTACTAGGTGTCTGTCCAGAGAGAAAAATTACAAACAGATTTGGAATCCCGGCTTGATGTGAATAGATACTGAATTCTGAAGCCTGACAGTGCTGTGTGTTTACATGTATATGTATAGGTAACCTTATTCTCACCATTGACATGACGCCATCTGGAATTATCCTCCTTAAGTTTTCTGATCGGAGAACTCTCAAATATAAAAAGAGTAAATTTAGATTGAATACCTATAAGTGGTCAACTCTCTGGATACCTTCTAGATGAGTCAACAAACCTCTTTCATTAGACAACTGGATCTTGACGGGAAGAGTACTTTCCACGACATTTGTCTTTGCCGTGTGAGCTGAGATAGTCTTGCTCTGTGGGATTGGCAGGTCTCCAACTTTGTCCTTCCTTTGTCGTACAGTAACTCACCTAAATCATCAAATCGTCCTTTTATATCCTATGGATGAGCAAAACGGATAATTTGAAGGTTCTCACAAGACTAGGGGTTCTGTTGTTCCGAGAAATAAATCAATTTTCAGTTTAATTTAGCATACGTCGGCCTTGTGAGTAACTGCTGGCTCGACTTCAATATTTTCCATGGCTCATCTTGTCTGGCCTTTGCTTATGTAAAGAAGTTAAGAGAAATGCGTGTATATACTATGTAAAACATTTATAGTACCGTAAACAATAGTGCCTTGATCTATATCCCAAGAAAACTCGTACAGGATATCGCACCAGTATGCGATTACTTGATCACTGCTCCAATTTAACTTTCTTCGCCAACAACCCATGGTCAGGACTTTCAGGTTCACGTTTGATTCGAATGTACCCAATCGATGCTACTAAGTATACGTCGTCAAGCATGTATCAATGCCCCACCAGTCATGGAAGACTTACAATTACTAGCATCATCGTCGTCATTCCTTGGTTCGATCTTCACCCTTGTTTCATCTTTCTTCGCATTCGAAGTCGTGGAGGATAAGTCTATCATACTTCTCGGAAGTAATGCAAAAGCGTCTAACAAACCATCTTCAGGAATGTATTCATATTCTTCTTCAGGCTGTTTCTTGATTTGGGGTTTTATATCTTCTTCCTCATGAGGTAATTCTCCTAAACTCACGAAAGCAGCTCGGAAGTCCACCAATGGCACATGCCCAGCGTCCGGGTCGTTGGCTGAGTAATCGCAGCTGGATGATTCTCGTTCAATCTCACTATCAGCCGATGTCGTTGACGGTGAAGATCTGTCTCGTGTCATTGTGGATATAGTTGTTTTAGATGATGAATGACGATGATATGTACGGTCTTCTATAATAGTAGTTCATATAATTTAAGAAGTGAGGCTGAGATGAATGTTATATTAACAAGCAACAGTTGCACACCTTCGGAAATGTCTCTCGTACTTGCAAAAGATCTGGGATCTGAGTTCGAAATAATATCATTTAACAAATCTTCTGCTTCCCCGAGAAAATCTCCCGAGTGGTGAGACGACTACCATTGATACTAGATGTAAATACATAGTTCAATATAGAAAGGACACGTACAAAATTGCCCGGTTTTGATTCTGCAGTGGAGCTGCACTCTTCCATTGCTCCGCTTCGCTGTAGATCACGAGTGGCTAAGGTATACGGTAATGAGGTTTGCAAGCATCGGTTATGATAAAGTGCCTCACAACTCTCAACAGAATCAATTATCTCCCTCTCATTATTCATAATCAAACTCCTACTACCATGTCTTTGACTGGGTCCGTTTGAAGGACCTCCCAGATTAGAACCACCCTCTCCATTGTCCTCTGGTCTGTGAAGCTCGGATATTCTTGGTGGAAAAGGAGGTAAAGGCAGTGGATCCTCTTGTCCCAGTAGAAGTAATTTTTCGGGAGGTAACTTCTTGGCGAATGCCAAGGGGGAATTCTTCGCGGGACGGGATGGAGGGTATGGATCTCGAACAACAAAATCGGAACATATGTTTGTATAACGAGCATAACCTGGTGTCCAACCTCCTATGAAATGACTGATCGCAGCTAGAAGAGAAGGGGAGAAAGTGAGAAGAGATCGCACCTGCTGCAGGAGGGATATGATGATTCTTGTAATCGAATTCATACACATAGCTCACTTTTTCAGCTAATTTAGAGTCATATGGAAGATCGAGAAAGTCTATCCAGTAATGTGCACCTAAAAATGGGGTGGCGTCAATGTTGTCCGGGAGTTCGATTACAATATTCTTATTCTTTCAAATGCAGTAAATTTAGCTGAACTGGTACTTCGCCCCGTCAGGAAGACGTACAGTCCATTGATAAAAGATTGCGCTAGGTCGAATTCCAGGATAATCTGGTTTCAACATGATCTCAAACCACGCAGTAACGTTGTTGAAGAAATCGGGGTTATGAAGGGGTACACCACCCCATGGATCTGAGACAATGAGATATGTATCTGATGGGGTTGAATACCTCTTTCATGAACAATCAGTAGTAAGATCAGATGGCTGGAAGGTCTACATACCTGAGCTTTCTTCGCCTTCGATTTGCCCATAGTAGGTAAATGCAATGGAGATGTCACGGCAATCTCCACTCTAACATGTGGCATTTGTCATCATTTACTGACCGCTCTGGTCCGCCTTTCTAATGTTTGTCACGACTAGAGCAGTACTCGTTTTGTTGTCTTTCTTGTTTGGTGTGCTCGGACAGTCGGCAATACCACCGTCAACATTTCCGGATGCCTCTACTCCGAGCAGTACTGGTCTGACAAGCACTTCGCTAGTGATCAGTGGGAGTGCAAGTCCGAACTCGAGCTCAAGTAGAAGCGTGAGTGGGAGTATGAGTGTGAATTCAACAAGTACGGTGCCGTTTCCGCCTTTGAATACTGTTTCTCCGTGTGGTGTGTCTCCTCCATGAAATCGTCATTTTGAATAAGATTCATTGATACTGCCGGCGACGTGACTTCTTTATAGTGTCAAATTGCTTGGCGACGGCGATTTCAACGGTTGGATGTTCAAGCGTGGTCGATGTGAATTGTTTTTGTCCAATGTATGTATGTCATCCACTCTACCGCTAACAAACTTTCATCATTCCAACAATAGTGATCGATTTCCATTGACCTACATGAACTGCTTAATTGGGTCTTGCCCCTCCGACTCCCTCTCCTCTGCCGAATCACTCGCAAATCAGTTTTGTCACTTGGCCAACTCAACAACTGCCACGTCGCTTTCATTCCCCCCTGTTCCTCAACAGACAAGCAGTACTACCAGTAATGGTAGTTCAATGACTAGTATAGTTACTTCCTCGGCCCCTTCTAGTGCGACAGGGACGAATGCTGCTGCCAGCAAAATGGGTTTAGGTGGGTATGGGCTCGGAGCTGAGGGGTTGGTTGGTGGTGTAGTTGTCATGTTGAGTGTGATTCTTGGAGTGATTGTCTTTTAATTATTTTCTAGTATTCCGTTCTTCCTGTGCCTCACTCTCTTGCCTTTCCCTTCGTTTTGTGGTCTTCATTTTTACAGTTTTTTTTATCTCTTACTCTCCAGCAGTTAAGTCTACTACCAAGTTTATAATGTTTATTATTCATCAGTGCATCCACTATGCTTCAGAATAGCTTGGAAAAGTATAGTTGGCTATGGTGCCGCCCAAAAGTGGAGAGTATATGACAGTGAGTGATTAGTGAGTGATTTTACCTGGTCTGTTGACAGATCAATGATGTTGGAGTCCAACCCCATTGAGAACACTTAAGGCACTGACGTGCCTAGACCACCCGTAGCTTTTGCCATCATTAGAAAGTCTCTTTCTATCTTTATTCCACGTATTGCTACTCTCATATATGGACGTTCTCGTCTGTATTGCGAGTGGCTGAGTTGGCCGCTAGCTCACCTCTTCATCATCATTAGGATTTATACCACGTTGTACGTTGTTATACCTACCAATGAGTTTAGCCAGACAGTAATCTCCCTCAGTCTGCCATTTACTGGCTGACGTCTGCTACTCTTGATGTTAGTTATCTCATCTAGCATTCTATGCGTCTATGTAGATCCAGACCTTCTGTTGACAGAGTTTATATTCTTTCATATGTGAAATAGTAGATTTTTTCAATGGATTTTAAATACCGAACTCCCTTTTTATACTACCGACATATGTAATTAAAATAGAACCAGCCACAGGATCTCCAATCACCATCTACTCTACCACCACATGTGAATTCTTGTCACATTGGCGAAGCATTAAATGGTAATTTTAATTCCAGAAATAAGATACCTGAGAGCCTTGGTTCACTAATACAGTAACTCACTGATTCACACAAAAATAAGGTCTTGTAAATCAAGTATTGAGGAAGAGAGTGTGGCATTGTAAGGGAAAGATCAGATCGGTGTCATTATGCTATGATCGGTACAGGTAGGATATGCTGTTGTAAACACTCGAAGTCACATTCTTTATGCTGTTTCTTCTCATCACTGATGATCTTTTATCATTTTTCCCATCACTTAGATGCTTGCTTTTCGCTAGTTCTCTGTGCTCATCAGACTGAATCAAGCTACTTGACAGACAGCACAATCTCTTATCTGTAATAAAATTATGCTGCACTGTTCAATGCCTTTCCTATTACCTTCACAGCCAATCTGTCCTCAGATGACACGCATAATGTTCCGAGGAATTTATATTTCCTATCATACATGATGTATAAGACCACGAGTGATTCACATCTGTGGGTCGGTCTTACAATGTTACTTGTGCCTGCTGATAGCTCCTTTGTGATTGGTGGGAATTGATGGCAAGACGTTCAGTATATGGGTAAACGTGTTGGCCCTGTCTTAATACCACTACAGTCGATTATAGCGATGACAACGTGAAATTTACTCTTTAAATAAACTCAAAGTCCTAGTAACTGGGACACAGCGTGCTCACAGCACATAAATATACCATCAGTAATTGAAGCTGTGGGAAGTTCGCACGGTTAAGGTTTTTCACTCCACGTCGACATCCTCTGCGTCCTTGTAAAAGATGACGTCTTCTAGTCATCATGATCTAGGTTCTTGAAGCATGCTCAGTGTCTTTGAATTAACACTCACAATGGCTTGAACAGCGTCAGTCATCGGGCCTCATCGTTTACAGGTACTTGAACAGGTCGCAAGTCCATCGTTTCCAATCTCTGGGATTAGGAAAGCAGCAAGTGCTGCTCTTACGACTCTCGACCTTGCAATGGTAGGGTTACACATTATCATCGTTCAAGAAGCGCATCTGATTGCTTCAGGCAATTTCGGGGCGTCATAGAGCAAATCTCATCGCTATCGGTAGGGAAGCTTGCGTCATTATGGTGAATGTCGTTCAAAGAGTTAATCTTGATGGAAGTGGCTACACGGTGCACTCTCAGTATACCTCCAGTTTAGACCAGGATTCAGCAGCCCTCGTAAGGTGAGTCCATTGTTTTAGAATCGATTTTCATTAGTTTTGATTACTCAGAGAAATGGAAGCAATAGCCAGTGATGTTGCATCCCGCAGAAGCTCGGGGGGATTCAAAATATTTAGCTTCTTTCGAGCTGCGGATGCTAAAGTCGTCGAGATATGTCGAACTCGTCTGAACAGGGCCCTTCAGCTATTTCAGGTAAATTCTTTTCCCTCTTCATTCTCTTCATTCTCAGAGGCATACTTCACCATCTCTGCAGCTGCAATCCAACATAGATCTTCGGCAGCAAGTGACGCGTTTGGATAACAGCTTACAAGCAGTACTGGACAAACAGAATCAAGTGCAGATGCCATTACCAGCGCCATACTCGCCCGAACCTGTACATACGCATGTGCCCCTGCCAGAACCAGTGCCACAACCATATTCACCTGTCTCCCCGGTCTCCGTTTGGCCTCAACCATCAATTACTTCATATGGCTTCAAGCCACCGTTTTCACAGTCAGTGTTAGCGTCCTCGCCCTCGTTTCTTAACCATGAAACTGCCCACATGCCTTCAAAAGAAGAAAGGAGGGCTGTGCGTCACGCAAGAAGAGAAGCACGAGCATCTCAACAGGCCCAACGTGCAGCTATCGGCACCGGGATCACTAGTTCTCCTGATTTTCCAATTCCTTACAACACTTTCACTCACGTACAAAATCATCTGTCGCCGGGCGGTAACTTTACGCACCACTATGTGAACGGGAACGTAATAAATAGCAGCAGAGACGATTCGTTCAGGATTTCTGGAAGTGGAAATAACATCAACATCGCTTACACTCGCCCGTGAATCAGTGGCTCGGGATTCGGACCCTTTTGCTCCGGAAAGCACTGTGATGACACAGCTGGAACAGATCTTCCAGTATCTGAGCATGTGCTCTCATTTGACCGAAGGTTCTCAAGCATTTCACAGCATACGCACCAATGGAGGAAGATGGGCTGATCAAAGACCTTGTGGCCCATCCAGGCTTCTAGGACGATATGTCATCGCTATATCTTGGCTCTATAGCTGTTACATACGTCTGATGGTCATCTTTGGGCAATCAGCTCTTTGTGTCATCAGACTTGGGGGCGATTGACTCACTGGCCACAGCTAGTACACTAGACTTTTGTATAAACCTATACTTACGCATAGCCAATTTAATCGTTAATTAGTCTTTATTTTCATGAAGGCAGAAAATATAGATCAATATTACAACAAAGTCACATATCAACAGAGTCCATTTACTATTCATGTTAGAAAAAAAACAACAGATTCCGAGTTAGATGCGACGTCTGGCGTCAATATAAAGAATAAAGAAAATAATTTATAATTTATTTCGAAAAAAAAGAGGACCGTATGATCCAAACAGTGTTAGCCCCAAATCCTCCGCCATAAACTCCCAAACATGGTATGACCTATTTTATAAACTAGACTCGACTCCATTTGTGGCTTTGAACGCTTGACATCTGTCGAGGATGGGTGTTGTGTGATACCACCATCCACGTCTGACTCGGAATCTGTGGAGCCAGTTGGCGATACCCGCTCTCGGAAATGAGGTGCCTGGGGAGGAGACGCTGACACTTTCAAGAGGGGCGTACTATTAGTCGTGCCTGGTGAAGACGAGGGCGCTCGGCTTCTAGTGGGCGGCGTGCGTGCAGGAGGTTTCGGAGAAGATGAACCCAACTTTGATGACACAGTCGAGGAGCGAGAACGTTGGGCGGGCTGACGAGCAGGAGTGACCCTTGAGAGACTGGGCAATAAAATGGGTTTGGGATCCTCTTTCTCTCGCGACCGCTCACTGACTGAATCCTGGAGACGTCCAATGACGTCCTTTTGTTCTTCAATAGTCTCAAGCGCTTTCTGCATCTCCTTCTTGAGTTTTTCCTCCCCTCCCGCTTGAGCATTGTATTGGCCAAGCTGATTTCGCGCGTCTTCCAATCGACGCTGTAGCTGAATGACTTCACCCATAAGCTTCTCCTTCTCCTTCACAATTTGGGTCGCGGCATTATTTTTTTCCTCTAAAGGTAATGTGGTCTTTATGATTTCTAACTCCTTCTTGACGTTCTGTGCCTCCTCTCCATCTCGCTTTAATCGTTCCTTAAGACCAACAACCTCCTGACGTAACTCCTCGTTTGCTGATTCGAGAAGCAAGGACTGCTCTTGCTTGGCAGTTGATTCACGCTGAGAAGACTCTATGGATCGACGAAGGTTATGCACGGCACGCCGCTTAGCCTCAAGTTGAGCATTATGATTGCGGACAAGCTCAGCCTTCTCCACTTCAAGCGCCTGTTTCTCATCCTCAAGCACACGAGCGCTTTCTTGAAGCATAATTTGTTGTTTTTCGGCCCGAATAAGTTGGGTAGCCTGCTCCTCCATAACCTTGGCCGACTCCTGAGCCTCTGCACGAACAGCGTCGAGAGCTGCGCGGAGTTGTTTAATGGTGCAAGATGAAGTGGACAGGTCAACCTGGAGGGCTTGAACCACACGATCGGCATCAGTCAGTCGGGACTCGTAATCTTGGATCTGTATCTTGAGCGACGAATTGCTTTCCTCAAAACTAGAAAGACGATGCTCAAGGTCCTTTATCACCATATCCTTCTCATTAACAGAGGCTTGAGCACAAACAAGCATGTTCTCTGTCTCAACCTTGGACGATTGCAGCTGAGTGAACTGAGCATTACGTTCAACCAAAATCTTGGATATGTTTTCGAGTTTGGTTTGGCAGTGGTTCACTTCATTCCAGAGTCTCCCCTGCAACTCGACACCCCCCTCGGCCAGGACACGACCGCCCTCCTCTAAATGCATGACTCTTCCTCGCAGCCCATTATTCTCCACACCTATTTTCGACATGTGTTCATCCTTCACCTTCAGCTCCTGCTGTAGGGACTCAATCCAGTGTTGCAAGTCCTTCACCTTGAGCTGGAACGATCGCATTTCTTCATCATGAATGCGTATCAATTCAGCCTTGTCGTCTTCGACGGCCATGATCCGTGACGCTAGTTCTTCATTTCTCTCTTGCAGGTGGTGATTGGTTTCCTTATGCTGGTCAAGCTCGGATGCGTGCAAGCAAAAGAGTTCAGCTTTAGTGCAACTAGCTGTGTCTTCTGCGCTCTGGCAAAGTTTGTCATTGTTCGCGCTCTCGAGTGTACGAATGTGCTCACTGAAAGTAGAGCACTCGTTGGTTACTTCAGTGAGCTTCTGCGTAACGATAGCAGGCTTCCGGGAAGGGGATAGCACATTTGGCTCAGCGTTATTATTTCTCGTTGCCGAGCCATCAGAAAATTCGGTGCTAGTTCTGCATCATCAGCAGAGGATCTAGATAGAGTAGGTCATCTTGATCACCTCTCATCACTGTCTCGACCTTTTAGAGGTGGCGTGTGTCGTGATTCTGGCAACAACGATGCCTTCGGAGATGCTGTCATGCGTCTGACAGGAATTTTGGAGCCAAGACCTGGAGTATGTTTGATTGATTCGGCAGGCTCATGATCCTGAGGCACGGTGGATATTGAAACTTCACGAGATGATTTCGGCATAGACGAGAGTATTTTGGGCACCCCACGCCATAATGAGCGTTTCTTGTCCGCTTTGGAGGCAGTAGAATAGACGGAACCGTCTGATGGTTTACGAGAAACAATGATGGTTTCCGTAACAGTTTGTTGGAGAGGTTGCGGAATGTGGGGTGTAGCGCTTGCCGACTTTGCCTGGGCGTTGCTGTCTTGAACAGATGGCGCAGCGGATAAAGTCGATTTTCTAGGAGTTTTTCGAGTAATGTTTAATGGCATGTTGAGTTGGAGAGAGAGGAAGAAGCGGAGGAAAGCTTATGTATGGACAAGGTGTTTCCAGGGAACGTTGTGGCCGCATGCCGTCGTGCAGCATTGACTATGCGAAGACGAGGCATGCATAGCAAGAAGGCACGTTGTAATCCCCGGCATGGTCTCTGAAACATACATAGTCGGGTTGCCTGGATAGATTATACTGGCAGGTCGACTTCCAATCTTGCGAGGCCTGTCTGATTTCATTTTAGGAATTCCGTTCGATCAGACATTTTCTAGTGCCCTGCTTACGTTTGGAAATGCTACTCTAAATGGCACAGGCACGATCTGTCACAGATCACCTGACAATAAGGACGCGGTGGTCCGTCTATTTCGCAAGCATTTCCCAACTGTACGGGCTAGAAGCTAGAAGCACCTCAAATCGATTGCCCCGTAGAATACGGCTCTTCTTTGAATTTCAATAAGACTGCCCTTGGCTGTAACTCATGGCTTTTGGTCTGGAATCGACTTGATATACTCTTTCTTGCTTCTTCGAGGTATAGCCTCCGAACTTACCGTGCTGTGGGTGCTCATACTTTATTCACAACCGTCATCAAGAAATCACAGCGCTTCTGTCAATGAAATCATTATTATATTACACTCTCCACAACACTTCTGCATTGGGCGCGCCGCTCTTCCACTCGGAAATCATGCTAGTAAGAAAAATTTCGCCTGGTTGACAGGCTATCTCTCTATATGAAACGGTTTCTCCAAGCGGAAACGCGACTTATTGAGATTGGCGACTACAGTAACCCAATGCGCGGCTTTCAATCATTCTCCAACGTAAGTCAGCCTACGATGATCGAGGTTGGCTGACGCCGTTACCAGAACTCTATAAATTCGTACTTCGACCTCCCTGTCAGAACCATTTCCTCTCTTCTCCTTCTCGTTAGGTATTCTCTACACTAGAGATGCTACCTCGTCTTCAGTTTGCTACTGTCCTTTACTATGCTGCCAACGCTTTTGCTTACGCCCCTGATACCGTTGGTAAGACTGGCACTCTTACCCTCACAAGCCAGGTCATTGGTCCAGACGGTTTCAATCGCTCGTGCGTCCTCTCCTTGCGTCTTTTCAGCTTGGGAGAGTCTATTTACGTGTCGTCTGAAAAAAGGGCTTCTGTGATCAACGGTGTCCATCCTGGCCCATTGATCGCTATCAATAAGGTAGGACCTCAACAACTATTTTTCGAAAGGAAAGCTGAGGGTTCTCGTTTTAGGGTGACTCTGTCTCGCTGAATGTCGTCAACGACCTTTCGGACTCGGACATGATACTGGGAACGACAATTGTGTGTATGAACACTTTATTATGTTCAGTTGCTGATATTTATATAGCACTGGCACGGCATGTTCCAAGCTCGAACTAATTTCATGGACGGCACAGATGGGGTTACTCAATGTCCCATCGCTCCCGGAGACTCATTCAGATATACCTTCAAAACTGACAGACAGTCTGGTACATACTGGTACCATTCTCATTTCGGCAAGTCTGAGCCTTTGTGTTACCAGCTTACTCGAGTTTCATGCTAATCATTTATTTAGGCATTCAATATTGCGATGGTATTCGTGGAGGCTTTGTTATCTATGACGACGAAGACCCTCACCGGTCCATGTATGATGGTGAGCGACAGAATTGACCTTCTCCTACAATATAACTGATTTAGTTTCATATAAGTTGATGACGGTAGGCGGATCTTTTGCGCTACTCAGCTTGGCCTCGCTCACGCGTTCCTCAGCATCTACTGTTATAGCATTGAGTGAATGGTATTTTGACTATTCCTAATGGTTGCTCCGTGGAGATGCCTACTAATTTCTTTCAGGTACCACACTCTTGCGGTCGATATCACCGGCATTGCTGAAGCAGACTCAACCTTGATCAATGGTAAAGGCCGATACCCGGGTGGCCCACAAGTCGACCTCTCGATCATCGATGTCATGAAAGGCAAACGGTATCGATTCCGTATCATCTCTATGTCTTGTGATCCAAACTTTGTTTTCTCCATCGATAACCATGACCTTACCGTGATTGAAACTGAGGGGACGTCCACTAAGCCGTACACGGTTAATTCCATCCAAATCTTGGCAGGTGAGCAGAATTAATGTATTGATAGCGATCCACATGAAAAACTGACATGATGACTATCACCGACAGGCCAGCGGTACTCTGTCGTATTGAATGCCAATCAGACGATCGACAACTACTGGATTCGTGCACTTCCTAACTCTGGCAACCGTAACCTTAGCTCCACCTTCGAAGGCGGTGTCAATTCTGCAATTCTGAGGTATTCCGGTGCACCGATCCAAGAGCCGACGTCAACACAGCAAACTCATGTCGTCCCTCTCGTTGAGTCTCGTCTTCATCCATTAATCTCTTCTCCTGCCCCAGGAAGACCTACTCCCGATGGTGGAGACGTGGACTTTGTTTTCAATTTTGGCTTTGACGTTGATTCGTTTTTGTTCAATATCAACGGGACTAGTTTCCAGCCTCCCAGTGTCCCTGTTTTGTTACAGATCTTGAGTGGTACACAGCCACCACAAAACCTCTTACCAGAAGGATCCGTCTACACTGTCGAGAGAAACAAGACTGTCCAACTCAACCTCCCTTCTGGTCTGATAGGAGGTCCTCACCCTTTCCACTTGCATGGGGTACGCATCTCAGGAGCCGGTGTCATCATAGCTCAATACGTTCTGTCTAGCACGAGTTCTGGGTAGTCAGGAGTGCTGACACTAACGCCTACAACTACCAAGATCCTGTGATCAGGGACACGGTCAATGTCGGAGATACTGCTGGCGATTTTGTCTCTATCCGTTTCCGGACTGACAATCCTGGCCCGTGGATTCTTCACTGGTACGTCTATCCCCTTCCAAACATCCTGATCTAGCTCCAACTTACCACCATCATCATCATCGGCTTTCAGCCATATTGATTTCCATCTCGTGACGTAAGTTGATCCTTCCGATCATGGAGCTGCTGGATTGATTCTATGCATTAACTACAGGGGACTTGCGATCGTCTTTGCTGAGGCCCCAGAAGATACAAAGGCATATCTCAAGACCCCACCCGGTACGTTGTCAGCAAAAAAAAAGTTGTATCTCAGTCAAGCTAAACGAGTGTTATTGAAGCCGAGTGGGATCAACTCTGCAAGACGTGGAATGATCTTCCAAACAACGTTACGCATGCAGGACAAAATTAAAAACTACCCCTTTACATCATAATTGTTTTTTTTCGAACCGTACGATGTTTTTTTTGCGCTTGCGGACTTTTTTTTGTTTATACTTAGGAAGCAACTTATGAATCTCAAGCCGTAATTGCTCCATCCTTTTTTTGATCATTGTTGGCAATGCGACATATACTTTTGATGCCTTTCTTAACACCGAGGCTTCTAGCCTCATTTTAAAATTCGGAATTTAGCTCAAGCGTTGCCAAGTCGCCCGACGGCAATCGTCCTCCGAGTCAGAATTTAATCTTGCTTCAAGTCCATGGCTGACTATTACAGCCCCACAGTATAAACAGAAACAATTAAATTTTTAATCCTCGAATTCTCAGTAGATAACACTGGCGGAGATCTGGTCTGAAGTGACACTCTGGATATATCTCACCCGACGCTTTCTGGGAGGGCAGAGATGTATTTGTGACGAACGCCAATAGTTCGTTTGAGCTCGATATGAATTAAATAAGTATTATAGGGGTATAGGAGTACACCTTCATTCAAAAGAAAACGTAGGCAAAGGAGTATTCAAAATGAAAAAATCCAAAAACCGAAAGACCCCATTCTCTAGATGCAATGAAATAATTATAAACAATGACAAGTTTAATTGCTGATATTCTTCTGTCCGGCGGAGAATGCATTCCAGGTAGGGCACAGTTGCTTGAAATTATCTGCAAGGCCGCACAAAAATGCGTCAAAAGATTAGTATGTAAGCTTAGGTCGGAGATAATCACCTGAGAGAGGAGGATTCAATGGGGATACATCTTCTACAGCTTCTGCAACGACAAGGGATAAACCGCTTTATCACCAGTCAGTTGGACCTCAGTAATCAACATAGGAGATGCAGCTTACCCAACGAGATGGAAGTCGATATGACTAAAGGGAAGTAGAATGAGCGGATCAGCAGTATAACACAACTTACAAATGACTCACCAGTGTAAAATCCATGGACCTGGGTTCTCCGTCCGGAAACGGATAGAAACAAAATCTCCCTCGGTATTGCCGACATTGACCGTGTCGCGCTGAACGGGATTCTTAAAATTATATTTACCGCTGTCTGCGCTTCTGATAACACTAAATGAGTGCTAATTGGAGGGATATACAGTGAGCAAATCGTTCAAAGTCGAGTCAGAGTCCAACATACCCCATGCAGATGGAAAGGATGGGGACCGCCTATGAGGCCGCTGGGGAAGTTAATTTGAACAGTCTTATTTCTCTCAACAACCAAGAAGCTGCCCTTCGGAAGAAGCTCCTGTGCAGTGCGTGCGCCACTCAGTATCTGGAGTAGGACAGGGACATCAGGCGCAACGAACTGCGCTCCATTCATAGTCCAGGTAAAGGTCTCTTCATCAAAACCCATGGTAACATTGAAGACATAATCAGCACCGTCAGCGGTGCTCCTGCCAGGAGCAGCGGGGTGACTCAAAGGATGCAAGTCTGTTTCTAGAAGCTTATTCTCCTGCGTCTGCTTGCAAGTTGTCGGGTCTGCGGCTGATGATCCTTTATACCTGAGGATGGCTGAGTTGAGCCCATTGGCGAATGTTGTGTTCAGGCCATTTCCACCAGTATTTGGCAGTGCGCGGATCCAATAGTTGCCGACGGGTTGATTGGCATTCAAGACCGCGGAGTAACGTTGTCCTGTTGTCCCGATAAAAAAGATCAAAACCAACTCATTCCTTTCATGCAAAATGCCTACCAGCGAGAAGCTGTACGCTGTTCACAGTCTTGCATTCTGTCTCTTTACTATCCGCTTCGATGATGGTAAGATTGTGTCCATCGACAGAGAATATGAAGTTGGGCTCGCAGGACATCGCAAAAATTCGGAATCTATATCGTTTCCCCTTCTGAACATTGACAACTGCTAAATCGGTCTTCGGGCCTCCAGGATAACGCCCAAGGCCGTTAATTAAAGTGCTGTCTGCCATAGCAATGCCTTGGATTGTTGGGGCCGGAATATGGTACCTGATCACGACTGTAAGCACCTACATTTCTAGAGAACATTTATGATACTTTACCATTCTGTCAAAGTGATGATGGTGGTTTCTGCCATATCTCTCGTTTCAGATGAGCTTAAGAGAGATTTTAGGTTAGCTTACCATCGTCAACTAGATATAATTCTAGTATCAGCCAAGGTCATTGAGTCATGGACAATCCTTACCGTCATAAAGGTTCTTATGAGGGTCATGCTTATCATAAACGATCAAAGCTCCTCGAAGTCCGTCGCAATATTGGTTGCCTTGGGATTCAAATTATTTTTTAAAAATTTCAAAATCGATGCACTTACCAAGATGCGAGTGATACCAGTAAGTTCCAGCAATGTCAGCATTAAAGACGTATTGGAAAGAGCTGTTGGGAGTGATCGGGCATTGTGTAACACCACTGACACCGTCCATTGGGTTGGTCCCTTTCTGAAAGAAGCCATGCCAGTGCTGATTTGAATATAACGGTTAACGATAACTGACAGCGACCTTCAGCAGAGACCGACACACCACACTCGTTCCGCGTTCTTGTACAGGATCCGTTAATTGGTTGACAACATTGACCTTGAGCCGGTCTCCCTACACGATTTGTCAATTATGTTACAGTTTAAACGGAGGAAAAGTGGTTAGCCAAACCTTATTGACGGCTATTACTGGTCCTGGATGAATTCCATTGACCACAGTCGCACTATTTGACGTATGTTATTGTGACGCCCAGGAATAAGAAGCAACGCACGATCGAGAAAATCCGTCAGGGGATATGTCCTTGTTGGCTATTGTGAGTGTGGTCGTTGGACCGAGTGTTACTGCAACGGCAATGGCAGTCGTTGTGAACAGAAATGCGAATCGCGAAAAGATGAGTGGCATCTTCGAACTCAAAGAGAAACGAAGATGGTAGAAGTACAGTAATGGGAAGGGGAGTGTATGAGCATAGACATCCTGTAAGTGGTTTTATAGTCGAAATGCACATAGTAGACCAAACAAACCCCTGGGTTTGGGACATATGGGGAAATAAGTGTTCCAATCACAAATGGACTCAAAGCAGCAATTCATAGCGACTACGTCAACAACGAGTTATAACCTTGGACATGGGAGGGCTTTTTGATCTGTGCACGTGTTCAAAAAAGTTCTGAGAAGCTCGTTCACCTCTGTTCGCAGACCATCGCTCTATTTCTGACCTTAGCTTGATTCGAATTTGTATCACTACGCAATAAAACTGAATTTCTTGCGATGCAGAGTCGGCATGGCCTGAAGTTTCTCACTCGCTTGGTTTTACCTGAGGTTGTATAAAGGTCCTTCGGGCAACCTGTTTCGGGATGGTCGGGATAGCTATGGTGATAACAGAGATTTCCTTGGATAGCAGCCGATGTCATCCCTAAATAGAACGGCCATTCATTCTCTTCGCCATAATTCAGTAGATGGACCTGATATCAGAAGCAAGACGTTCTGTCGGTAGGCAACATCACTTGAAAGAAGTACCTAGTGTTGGAATATCAACCTGAGTACGTCTTGGCTTACTAATATAGAAAATAGGGTAAGTTTCATGCTTGTATACTACCCGCCATCAACACTTAAAGCGCCTAACAAGGATTGGGTTAAAAACATGTAAGACAGCATCTCAATTGATAAATCTACGCCGAACTGTTCCAAAGAAGTCTCGACTATTTGACAGTAGCAACGTACTGCCTGTTCTCATCAATTGTCGATCAGGCTCCAGCCATCTACAGGTTTCAAGATGTTTATCAATGATACGCCTACCATATTATTCGGGAACTCAATTACTTGCGCCTAAGACTGAGCTTCCCTATGAAAAGCTGAGGAATAAGATGGTCCATGAAGCCTAAAGGATCATTGTTTTGCATATTGAGAGGTTCCATCACCCCTCGCCCATGGTTGAAACCTTGATATCGGGGTGATAATAATCTTTATCAAATTAGGACTCAATACAGATTTGGACCCGAGTCAATTCACAATCCAAAACGTAGAATTGATTTCGGAAAAAACAACTCGGAACTGAGAAGTACAATGTCCAACGGAGATATGATGTCATATATCATACAGAACTGCCAGCAGCGCATCATTACAAAACGGGTATTCTTAGCGAGCTCTCTCGGCACCGCCAAGCCCGTTGAGTCTGTCAGACATTCGGTTCTGACCTTTGCGAAGCCGAGTTCGATGCTCCAAGAAAAAACCAAGACCCTCTGAGGGCATTTGATAACGCAACACCCAGTTTGAGAAATGGTGCAGCCTTAAGTTGATTGAGTTCGTCCTCCCGTTCCTTGAGTTCCTTCTGCAATTCTTCTACTTGGTGCCGTGATCTGACAGTTTCATCTTCAATCCTTGCCCTTTCCTCTTCCATCTTCTCGATCGACGCCTTGCTGCGCTCCGTTACTTCATGGAGTGTAACATACGCGGCAGTGATTTCAGCTTCTTGATTCTGACTTCGTTCCTCAATGAATGATACTTGGTCCCGAAGAATATTGTTCTCGCCGATCGACTTAGCCAATCTCTCTTCCTTTTCCCTCAAGTCCCGCTCAAGGGACTCCTTCAGACTTTGCATCGTCTGAATCTCTGTAGTGTGGTTATGTAAGAGAAGAGCGTTTTCTTCATGTACTGTTTGTTCTCTCAACCTCATCTGGGAGAAGGATTCCTCGTTCTTAGCCTCCAATGAACGACTGTAATCCTGTGATGCAGTAAGACGTTGTGACAACTGACTTATTTCCTGACTACATTTCTCGATTATATGTTGAGATTTGGCGTTTTCGGCGTGCGAGGTCTCTAAGGATGCGTGGAGTTGCTGAGCGGTATTAGTGACCGACGACAATTCATCTTGAAGTTTCTGAATCCTGGCTCTGCTTTCCGCAATCTCGTAATTGTGTTTCTCATTAGTCCTGACGAGGATATTCTGAGAAGTCTCCCTCGTTTCTACCACGGTCTCCTCCAAATTGAATAGTTGTCCCTCAAGATCATGCCTCGTCTTCTCAAGCATCGCATTCCTCTGCTGAAGCTCTGAGATAGCACCAGTCTTCTCATTGACGGAAGTCTGCGCATGATGGAGTGTTGTAACTAGTTTGTCGTTTGTGACCTGGAGAATCTGAACCTGGCTGTTGCGTTCTGCCAACTGCTTTGAGGCATCATCAGACTGTCTGTGGAGAAGATTCAGACTATTCATGAGCTCCGATATTTCTTTCCTAGACTCTTCCTGAGAGACCCTGCCTTTTTCCTCCAGCTCATGTGCCAAGTCATTTGCTCTCGTCAATTCGGCATTCAACCTTTCAACCTGCTGCTCTCCACATTTGCACCGTTCCTCTAATAAACCTATCCTGTCCAGTAAACCATTCTTCTCCTCATTGAGGGCCGCCATTTCACTCCCCATGACACCCATCTCCAGTCGCGAAGACTCCAAAGATGATTGAAGGTTTTGTACAATCCGACGTTCACCGTTGATCTCATTGCTATGCTTTTCGCAAAGCTCTGCATGCTCCCTGGTCGCATTGTCTTCCATCGACTTCATTTGTATCATCATATCATCGACCGTCTTCTCCAATGTCTGATTAGAGCTTTGGAGTTCGGACACAGTTCTCTCAAGCCATTGGACATCTGCCGTCCGTCCATCCACTTCCTTGGAAAGAGTTTCTGATGTACATGTCACTGTGTAGAGTGATTCATGGAGTTGATTAATTGTGGTCGACGAGGAGGATAATTCTTTCCCAAGATGTGAGATAGTGTTTGATGCATTTAACATATTGTCTGCGTGATCCGATGCTAACTTTTCCAGTGCCGAGTTTGACATCTCTTTTTCTCGTGAAAACTCAATTTGCATCTCGTCCCTTTGTTTCTCTAGTTCCTGTTGTTCGCGTTCAAGGTCGGTGTTTTGTAGTCGGAGTTCCTCTACCATAGTTTCCACCTCACCAAGGTTCATCTTCAGATTTTGTAGAGCATCCTGCAACTCCTCGTTCGCCGAGGAGAGGTCACGGACTTGAACTCGCATCTCTCCTACAGTTTCGTTGCGAGCGGCCAATTCCCCGCGCAACATGTCCACTTCACGTGTTAGGCCATTCGTCCTTTCTTCAGCTTGCCTCTTCTCGCACTGAAGCTTCTCGAGGGCTTCCTGATGCTTGCGGCGTTGAGATTCTATCTTGTCTGCATGCACAGGTCTCAGTTTGGCCTTCTCCCTCTCTACAGACTCCGCCACAGAGTGTAATTTCTCCTCGTTCTCTTGTTTCAGCTCCTGGATCTGACCCTGCAAGCTCGAATAATCTAGCAAAGAACCGCTCGATTTTACATCAGTTATCACATCTTCAAGGCCCTGCAAAATGGCCTCTGGTTCTTCAGCTACAACTGTCGATCCGGCCGAAGATGACGCTGATTGTCTGTTAATGACAATCAATATGTGGTATCAGAGGACACAAGATACTTACCTGCCAGCAGCTGGGCGCCCATCGGCATCCTCAATACTCTCCTTACTTCCATCAGAAATAGGACTTCTGAGATGATCAGATGTGTCATCGGCCGGCGGAGGCACCTCCTGAGAGAGAGTTGAGCGTTTCATTGGAGGGGACA
>Ga0153924_1000494_pt1 | contig 24479 bp, 23 predicted proteins | sample TSNJ008MetaG_FD_104709 | JGI IMG/M metagenome (GOLD analysis project Ga0153924, IMG submission 104709) | Attine ant fungus gardens microbial communities from New Jersey, USA - TSNJ008 MetaG | ecosystem: Host-associated > Fungi > Mycelium > Unclassified | place: USA: New Jersey, Wharton State...
GCTTACATTTGGTATAACCATGTAAGACCGCATTCATATAATGGCTATCTAACACCATTTGAAGCTCGTTACGGAGTACGAAATTATTAGGCACAAGTGTTACAAAAATGCTTGACCACAACACCTTTCCTTATGCTTGTTACTGAAAAAGATTGTTTTTTCTTTCTTTTCTTCTGCCAGTATTCTCTTTAATTTATCCACAGTTACAATTACTTTCATTTCCGTATAGACTTGTATCAGGTGGTGCGTATAAGTATTCCTTCCAGACTCTATCACATCATTAAATTCGATACACTCTATAATTTTTTTCTTTATCAGAATAATGAGACAGATGCTGGTTTCGGATTCTTCTGTAACCGCAAATCCATTTTTTCTAGGCATAAATCTTGGTTGCTGCTGCATCCCCCTTTCTAATTCTTCTAAATAACCATCCATAAAATATTTTGATACCATTGTTTTTTCCTTTCTATTCATAAATTTAGGTACAAAAAAGAGGCTGCATTCTTTTACAAAACGCAACCTCTTGATTTGTTCTTTGTTCTTTTGAAACATATATAGTTTTATGGCAATTTATATTAACAAAAGCACCAAGGTTTTTATTATCTTGATGCTTCTGGATTTTTTATATTATATCGAAACACAGCAGTTGGGTTAAATACTCATTCTGCTTATACTGTAAACTTGTATTGAAAAAAATTATTATTTCTTTCAAATCCAAAATTCTGATACAGCAAAGCTCCCATATCAGAAGCGGTTAAGTGAACCGCTCCACACCCACCTTCTTTTGCTTCATTGACAACCAATTCTAATAATTTTTTTGCTATCCCTTTTCTTCTATAAGGTTTTAAGGTATACATACTGGATAATATGCCGATTCGTCCGGTCGGATTACTGTAATATGGTGGTTTTTCTACAATTGATATTCCGCTTGTTGCTATAATTGTGTCGTTATCTATCGCCAACCAGGATATAAATGTGTCATCATTCAAGTGCCTATTATAGTAATCATTAAGTGGCTCTGTTAATTCTATTGTTGCCTTTGTCCCTTCTTCTTGCAGTTGTTGTTTTCTTAATTCAATGATTTGGTTCACATCTTTTCGTTCCAATTTTCTATAAATAACAGTCTCCATTTTGTTTACCTCCCAATACTCATCATATGGATAATGTGAAGCAAAAAAATTTTTACGTCTTTTGCTACCTTTCCCATCATAAGTGAGTCTGCTATATCTCTTTTTCTGAATCCTTTTACTTTTTAAATCTATTTTGTAGCTCCTCCGCCGAGAGAAACTCCTCCGCCAAATATGGTATCTTCATAATACTCCGTTAATATTACATCGTTAACCGGAATCATAACTAATCGTCCTTTTTTATAATCATCGTCTTTAATGCAATAAAAAAAGTAATTCCCTTTATTTATTGATAGTAAAATGCCCTTTGTTAAGTAATTCTTTTCATATGGCTCACTGTATACTGGAATTTCACTTTTTGTATAAATCGAACTTTGCATTCCACTGTCTTGATTAAAAGTCGAATATTGTATATTGTTATTAAATGAATTAGAAAAATTATCGTAAAACATTATCATGGTTATTATTCCCCACGAAATAATTGCAATAATATACATACCCCGTTGCATTTTTTTACGAATATTTTGTTTTCGTTTTATGTCATTCATAGATACACTCATTGAATAAAATAAAATTATATAAAACAAAAACAACATAGTTATTGTATGATTTCCTGATTTAGGTATTAGTATAAAATCAAATGATATAGAACTTAATAGGTAAACAACACCACCTACTAAAAAAACATATACTACATAGAAAATTTCCGGTATTTTAAAAATGATTCTAAACAATCTATGTGAAACAAAAAATACTTTGGATAAAATTGGGTTTTCAATTTTTGATTTTAGTTTATTTATAATATCGTTAATTAAATCACTCAATTTTTTTGTATACGGAAAAAATTTTCGTGAAAGGTAATCCGCAATGCACTTTATAAAGAAAAGCAAACTGGGAAATACAATAATTGTTATTAACCCTGCTAAACCCGAAATAAATATAGAAAAAGGAGTAAATATATCTCCAACAGACACTTTAACATTTAGTATAGTTAATATCATAAAATACTTTATATACCCTAAAAAATAAACCATTCCTGTAATAAAAATAAGACCCTTTGCAAATAAATCAAACAACGCTTTATATCCTTTTACTTCTATTTCATTCATTATATTTCCCCTTTATTAGTCAAAACTAGTTTTTATATAATACATTCGATTAAAGCCATACTACTACCCATGATTATATGGATTATGTGCAGATCATAATCCTTCTTTTATCAGGTAAACTAATATTTCCATCTTCAGACACAATTACACAAATGCGTTTTGTATGTTCACTTTTCATGTATTCAGCCCAGTATGCATATCTTATACTAATGGTGAAAGTATATCGCTATTTTAAAAAAGTGGAGTAAAGATTTACTCCGTCTAAGGTGTTACCCCTATTGTTCTGGAAAACCGTCTATAAATTGACTTAATAAATCGTTTGCCTTATTCAAGTATTGATCGTCAATAATAGCATACTCTCCTTTTCGCATTCCTATATTTCTACCATTTCCTTTGGAAAAATACTTCTCATCAACAACTCCTTTTTTATGTACGTGTAAATTTCTCCTTTGGACTATTTCCAGTATAATTGGATAGCTGTCTTCTCCATTTATGTCAAATATCTCTTTTTTATATTTATAAAGAATTTCTAGTAAATCGGTAATGTATTTACCAGACATAACAATTCCAACAGTTTGGGATGAAAATTCCTTAAAATTCTCATATTTTGATATATCAGCTAAAGAAAATTTTTTTTCATAATTTATAAGCGAGGCTACTTCAAAGAAATTATTTGTAAAAACAGCCTTAGCTAAATCAAATATTACGGCATCAAATGCGGTTAATAACAAAATGAAAGACTGCCTATAAATATTGATTGGAGCAAGGTCATCAAATATACTATACAAGGTTTGTAATTCCTTATACTCATATAACTCTGTTTCACATTCTTCAATTTCATCATTATATAATTTGCACTTCATATACTCTAATACACTTTCGTAATCTTTGATAGTTAACATATCAAAGCATTTTTCGTCCGTCACTTCATCAACATTATCTACATCTTCTTTAAGTTGAAAAGCTGTAAGCGTCTTTATTAATTCTGAGTAAGGTAAATTATTTGTATTATCTATGCAGTCGTACACAGTTGCTTCCACATAAGAACACAAACTATCTTTTAAATCATTATCTAAAATAGTTTTACTGATTTGCGGTAAATCAACCTCCTCCTTATGTTTCAAAATTTCTGTTCGCTCTTCTATTTTTTCTTTAGTAACTTCACTTAATTGTCTCAAGATATCCCTATTTTTCCTTCTCTCCTCCACATCCTCTGAAAAGAATACATACTCTCTTAATATTTCTAGTTCTTCATACCCTTGCGTTCTGATAACTTTGCAACTCCTGTTATAAAAATTATTTTCAATATATTCGACATATTCATTTATTGCTGTCACCTCATTTCTGAATCTGTCTTTTAAATTACTACCCATTTATGCTCATCCTCCACTTACACAATAATCTTTTCCAAAAGATATACCTTCATTTTATCTTCCAAACCACGGAACAAATTTCCACTGATAATACACCCAATTTATCTCCTTAAACTGTCAAACCCTCTGATTTAACGGTCTTTCTTAGAAAAAATACAAATGTTTAAGTTTTACCCATTACCAATAATTACTTATAATGATTATACAACAACTGGAAATTTATTTCTACCTTGAGTACCTATAAACTTTAGAATTTCTATCCCTCCCATTTATTCTATTTAATAAATTTCCTCCCAAAACCAAAAGTCATCTATAAAAAAGGGCATAAAACAAGGGCAAAAACCGCTCATTTTCACCCTGGTTTTCACCCTATTTTCTCTCAAAAACCACAACATCTTGTGGTCAAAAGCTCTATTTTTCAGTTTTTCCACAATTGGTCATCATTATTACTGTCTCAACGTGCGGTGAGAGGTCATAATAGATGCAGAATTTCTGACCGCATGGGAGTCGAGTTGACGGAATTACTTTGGTAAGATTACATTTTATAGTCGAGTGGATGAAATTGCTTAAATGCAATATCACCACAATGTGATCATCACATATTTTCCAAGCAAGTTTATAAAATAATTTTTTTCAAATTATACATTATGAAGTCAAATGCATTATGTGCAGCCAACTGCTGTCCATTATCATCTTTCTCATATCCCCAATCACAGATAGCCTTTGCTACTATCCATTCAATGTTTTTTTCGTTACAAACCGAAGCAAGGCCAGCAGCTTCCATTTCGCCACCTATAACTTCCGCTTCTTGACTTTTGAGAGACTCTAAAAACTCCTTGGAGTTTACAAGTTTTTCTCCAGAAGCAAACAATCCAAAATATATTTGTGCATCATTCTCGTTATAATCTATTTTTGAAGATTGAAATAATTGTATCAAAAAGCTAGATGCGGAGACTTTGTCACCTCGGCTTATTGTTTCTTCGGATTTGACTTTGGATGGCTCATAATTCCAAACCTGTTTAGAGACTAATATATCTCCTATTCTTTGTTTAGCTTTATCACTACCAAATGCAATTCCCCCCATTATTACTTTAGCTGGGTCAAGATTGGTACACACCTTATGCATAGTATTAATTACCGCCCCCGTTCCAGTTAGTCCCATTTGGGATTGAACTATGTAAACTGGTAATCTACATCCTACCAATTCCCTATAAACCAAATCATTGCTATACTTCTCCTGAATTGATATTTGTGGACAATACTTACCGATAGAAGCCAACAATTCTTTCATCTCTACATCGGTTACCGCTAATATAACTATGCTTTTTTCTTTTTTACCTAATTTATTCATTTCTTCCTTTAACTCCTTCCATCTCCCACTAATGTCAGCAATATAAGCATACACATTTCTTAACAACTCGTTACCGTTGGATATTTCTGCAAAGTTTATGGGAGTATATAAGTAATTCATAATCTTTTGTATCTTTCCAATAGTCATATTGTCAACTAAAAATCCAACGCATGACACCAACTCATTTAAGCATTTATACACATGAGGGAAAATATTAAAATCTTGACGGACTCGCAGAATCGTATCTAATCCAGTTTCAGAGCTAATATTAATACCTATTGTATTTAGGATATAACTATAAATAGAAAAATTGGTTTCATATTTATTATTTGCGAGAAAATCATAATCTTTTAATTGCATAACTCCTGTAATTAGCGTTCCAGTGCCAACTTCTAAATATCTAGTTGTGTAATGTATTGAAACGCTCTTTTTAATATATTTTTGAGTCATTTTCAACTCAGTGGAAGATAAGTTATTCTTATTTAAAGCGTTCCGAAATAATGAGAATGTCACAGCCTTTGAATCACTATCTGCAACTGTATTATTTATAATCTTTTTTAATACATCTTTGTTACCTTCAGAAAATTCTGGTATTTCAATTTTAGAACCTAAAAACTTACCTCTCAAAATCTCAGTAGTAGAATCATTTAGAAACAATACATTGTTACCCCATAAATTAAAATTCTGTCCAAAGTACATAGGGTATCGTTCCTTGTCGTGTTGATATAGGTATTGCCGACTCAACAAAAAATTCTCAACCGATTCGTGACTCGACGCTAAGTGTATTAATCCCATCTTATCCATTTTGCTTATGAACTCTAATGATTTTGGATAATCGAAGTAACTCTCGTATAAATGAGAAATTGGCATATAGAAATACTGGTCAGTCATAAAAATAGACGCACTTATTACTTCCAATAGTTGACTATCAGTTAGACTTGCATCTATTGATTGCCTCAATTCTCTATCAAAAAAATGGTAATAAATATTAGAGCTCATCCTCTTCATCCTTTATTAACATATCGAAAAATGTAAGTTGTCCATCATCGGTATTTTTATTTCTTATAAAATCAATAAGGTCATTTTTTCTTATTTGCCTTGAATGTACCTCGGGTTCAAAAGACATCTCTGCAATATCGACTTCTTTTATTTCATTAACTCGTGTGCCCAACTTAAAAAAACGAATTGGTATACCCTTAATTTTCGCTAAAGCAATCTCAAATAAGACCCCATCAGCTATTGAACCAAAAACCCATAGCTCTTTACATGACTGTATTAATTGATTATTACCTTGACGCACTAGATCCCTGTCTACTCTGTCATTTAAAAAATAGCCAAATACCATAAAGGGATTAATAGGAAGCTTTCCTTGCTTTAATACAAATTCGCAAATAACATCTTTGCAATAAAAATAGTTTTTGGATTGAGCCGTAAAGACCAAGTCCATGCTCTGTGAACTGCTTACCTTTATTCCGAGTTTATTAATCCCTCTTTCTATTTGTTTCCTATGACCATCTTCCATTTCATTAGCACAGTATACACCCGAAAGAAGTGCAGCGGTTAACCCCCTGAATTTGCCTGTAATATCACCCGCTACCCATATATTGGGTTGTATCATTAGATTTGAATTTGAATCGGAATATTCCCCAGCATATTCTATCTCCGGACCATATACGCGGCTAGTCATTAAACTTTCATTGGTAAGATCAACAATGCTTTTCACTTTCTCTTTAAGCAGTTTGTCAATTTTTTCTCCGATATAAGTTTGGGTTCCATTTATAAACTCATTTAGCGATACATCAAAGGAATCGGATTCTCTGCTTATTTTTTTCACCATTTCATTGTAATATGAATTTCCATTAGATGAAGCCCTAACTAATAATCCAATATTAGACTTTCCAGTCTCAAATTGTGTTTTCGCTCCATTAAATGTTGAATAATTATCGAATTTAGACTTGATAACCATTCCGTCCTTACAACAGCAAAAAGTTCTAAATTCTACGCCACTATCAACTCTATCTATTATTTTGTAATCAGGATTAGGAGATGTATAAGGTTTAAATTGTTTTGAGGTTGTTTCAACTCTTATACCTAACTCAATTTTGTTAATTGTTCGATTACAATCACTAATCCCTTGTGATTTTAATAACCCGTTTCCGAATTTACCGGTTGCAATTATTATATTTCTCGTATGATATTTTTCTTTCGTATTTCCCAAGATTTCGTAATAATCTTTTACCTTCTCAATAGTAGACACGCAATAGTTTGTCTTAATTCTTCCCGCATTTTCGTCATAAAAGAAATTAAGTATTCTGGAACGCATGAAATTATTTAACACAATCGAATTGTAATTTTTATCACCACTTATATTGCTTTTAATTCTTGTCCAATCATCATCCCATTCTTCTAAACTCAAACCTAATTCAATTAAAATTGAACTTAACTGCTGATATGCAGTTTTTAATTTATTTTCATCAAGTTGTGTCCAAAGATTACTCGCTGATGGTGAAAACGAAAGTTTCCCATCTGAAAATAAGCCACATCCACCAACACCTGACGAGATATCAACAGCATTATTGGAATTTCTTTCTATTAAATCCTTGCCTTTTTCTAATATTAAATAACTCTTGCCCATAGTGCTCAATGAAACACCAGCTGCTAGACCCGCAGGTCCCCCTCCAATAATGATTGTGTCATATATATACAACATAGATTCCCACTCCTTTCGGCTTTTCTACATCAATCCATTTCAATTAATCGCTCTCTAATCTCTATAACATTTACATCATCGAAATCGTAATGAAAAATTGATGCAATAATAATCTGATGGTCTGCGAAATCTCTTTTCAAAATGTCCATCATAAGTTTGACATTAGACTGGTCTATCTCTTTTCCACTTGGTGAATCAAGGATAATTGGCAACCTAATTTTAAGAACTTTCTCAATTGCAATAATATACGCAAGCCTAAATGCAAAAGCGGTCTTGTGAAGAACCGCACCTGACAGTTCTTTCAAATTTGAAGTAAAAAGATACGTTAGGGGTATAGAGTCTTTATCTCCTAATCCCAATTCTATCGCATATCGTATTATATCTTGTGAAATCGCTGTAGTCACACTGTTGTTGCTTTTAGTGATTCTACTAATTTCTTCCCGAATAGATTTAACTTCTTTTTCCAATCGTTTAATCTCTTGATTAATTGCAATTGGGTTCATAGGCATTCTTGATATTCTTCTATCAAATACCTCCAACTGACTAGCGGATTTATAAAACTCCAATTGTTCATATTCTTTGTTCTTTTCTTTTTCAAGGTGTTCAATCTTACCAGAGACAGCTGCAAATTCAGCGGAAACAAACTTCCTTTTTGTTATCAATAAATCTATTGCATCATTCAGCCCAACGATATTGTCCTCTGTTACAGGAAAAGTTACTCCTTCAGGAGATTGAACAAGCAGTTTCATCTCAGAAACAAATTTTCTGAAACGTTTATTATCAGACAATGTGCTGTCAATTCTTCGTAATTTGGTCTTCAGTCTGCCTTGTTGCAAGAGAAGTTGATTAAGTGCAGCATCGGTTTCTTCCTCATAACCATCAGAAACAAGTTCGCCAGTAGATTCTTCTAACGTTTCTCTATACTGTGCAACACTAAACATCTGACGGTATTTTGCTAATTCCTTTGATAACTGTGACTCTTGCTTAATCAGTTCTGAACAATCAAGTCCGGAAAGACCACGGATTAATTCTTCAATATTAAAATGGATACTCCCAATTACAACACCACGGTTTAATAAAGTCCAACCTTTCTCTTGATCAACATAAAATGCCCCCAAAAGATTATTGAGAATATCCGCATTATCTGTTCCAAACACCATTTTATGCAGTACATTCTGTTGTTCAGGTAGTACAAAAGTTTGCTTTCGGGAATCTATGGTTGTTTCAACTGAAATATCGCCATCTCTAAACAATGAAATCCTGCCACTTTCTTCACACTCAATAACTAACTCAACTTCACATTGATTAAACTTTATTTTTCGTGTATTTGGTATGTTGTATCCCAGAGCATATAACATAAAACGCAAAAGGGTAGTTTTTCCGCAGCTATTTTGGGCACTGTGAATTAAATTGGCACCGTCTTCAAAAATGATTGTTCGTTCAAAAAGTCCCTCTTTTAATCGAATTGATTTGAATATCACAGTTTCACCCCTTTTTTGATTTTATCGATTGTAATTCTGTTACGAACTATGTTATAAAGAACAATCTGTATTAGTCCTTTTTTTGTTTCCTCATCAATGTTGCCCAATTCAAATTCAGAAAGATAACTTTTCCACTGGTTAATAGCAAAATCCAAGCATTTATCTGCAGGCTTTTTAGAACTCTTATATTCATTGTAGTCATAGAGAACCTTAATGAAAAATTCACATCGCTCGCAACATGATTCAATCGTATCTTTGTATTGATGAACAATCTCATCATAAACACTAGAATCAAAAATATTTGCAAAGGTATCATCACATCGCTCAACATCGGTCGCTATGAGCATTATAGGCCAAATCACGTCTTTTTTTCCCAGTTGAATTGCAGCATCTTTTTTTGTTCCATTTTTAAAGACTTCTTCATGCCAAATACTAAGGAGCTTTTTTCCTAAACCGGGGTGATTTAAATTTAAATCACCAATAAAATCGTCAACAGCCTGCTTAACCATTTTATAACGTTCAATATCATTATCAGTCTCAAACGGTAGCACTTGAATCATGAATTTATCAGTACTCAGCGGCTGATTAATGCCACCGAGATAACCTTCTATCAGCTTTTGCGACGATATTGGCAGAGATGAGAAACTACGATGGGCAACACCTAAAAATAGATTTTTGGATGCTTCCTCGTTCAGTGGATTCGGCGAATTTGTAATCATTATCAATTGTTGCGTGTTAACCTTATTATTGCCTTCAGATAGAGATGTCAGAGACTTTTTCAAATTTTTACGGACATTTCTGAAATCAGTACTGCTCTGTTCAACAGATTTTGCCTGAGCCAATATATATTGATTATTTTCCAACTCAAGAGATATATCCTCATAATTCCCTTCCAACCGCAATGATTTTAAATCTTCAATGTTTTCAATCATGAGCACAATTGCTGCATTTACTTGAAAATCAAACCCAAACAAAACAGCATTAGCACGTTTGCTTTTTGACATCAGAAACCTCCTTCCTGCCTCACAAATGACTATTTCTTATTTTCTGATTGAATTCTATACTTCTGCTGCCCGGAAGTAGTCTTCTCAATCACCTCAATTGAACCAGCATTCCTGTTTATATGATTAAGAAAGAGCGTACCAAGCAGCAGTCTGTCCTTACGTGGTATCCGATTCCATTCATATCCTTTGAATAATTCCTTCACGAGAAAGACTTCACCGTCATTTAGATTTTCTGTTTCCTTAAGTGCAAATTCCAATAATTCATTGACATCGTACATGTCTATCCTCCTGACAACGGCAATAACAACGTTGTTAATAATACTATTATACTCATTTTCGTAATTTTGTCAATCCATAAACACAAAAACAGCCCCATCCACAAGCTGCTTTTAGCTGTGAATGGGGCAATACCTTTTTATCATCTCAACCTCTATCCCTGACTTAAACCTCACCAGAAATTGCTTGTTGTATACTGTGACCGCTTCCACCAACTGCCGCACCAATTTATCATCGTATTCTGCGACCTCACTGTTTTGTTCCTGAAGGAATGAAGTCATCTCCGCAATTCGCTGACGCTGTGTTTGCCGGGTAGCTATATTTTCCTGAACCGACTGCTTTGCTGCCCTCAAGCGATATATTTCATCTACCAAGGTATCATATTTTTCTTTGGCATTTGCCCTGCTAACCAGTTCCTCTTGCCGTTCGGAAAGCTGACGGTCTATTTCAACTGTATCTTTATCGAACTCCTCATCAAGTAATATCACGATATAAGTGGCGCAGTTCTACAACGTCCGTTAAGCTCCTGAAGTTCTCTGCCAGTCCATTAAGGTATTTCTTGGCCATGCCTTCCATAAACACCGGTGCGACGACCGCGCAGGCCATGGAAATAAGCGTGTAATGGTCTTTAAACCGGGAGCGGTTCTCCTCTATATACGCTTTCAGTGCTGGGTAATATTCATGACCATGGAGCTCATTTTTATCATCAATGATATCCATGCATACACGCCTTATGGCTCTGAAATCCTTCTCTGCATTCTCACAGTTTCTCTGTACGGAATAAAGGTTCGCCGCATGGAGGACTGTGGTAAGATACTCGTCGAGCTTAAACGACCATTCTCTAAGCTGTTCCCGGATGCCAGACGCAAGGGATAACAAGCCCTTATCAGCATCAATTATTGAATACAGTAGTGTGCCGATATAAAATTTTTGTGCTTCAATAAAAATATTCAATCCCATCACCCCTTTGCATACATATGTTTGTCCATTATAAGCTGGAATACCTGCCGTGCCGTTTCATCATCGCGATGCAGGAATGACTCTATGAGGTTGTTGGTTATTCCCTGCAGATATATCTTGATGGCAGGCACCACGATAAACAAGCGTTTGATAGCATCGTTTAAATGCTCCATTTCCTCTTCGCCCACGATTTCGGAAATATTATCAAACAGTTCCTGCTGCTTCATGTTATCAACCACGCCAATCATATTTTCGGCAGTCTCCTTCAGGTATCTTTTAGCCACTGATTCCATATAATCTGGATAAACAGTCACGATTGCCATTGCCCGTAAAGTTCCGCGTTCTTGAAAATCCACATGAAATCTGTCAATAATTTCTTTTACCCTTGGATACAATGGATCTTCCGTATCACCGCCACCATCTAATATTTCCGTGCAAAGACGCCGTAAATTTCCACAGCCATCGAACCCTTCTGTGGCGGCTTCGTCAGCTTGCAGATGGTTTATAGCTGCGAGTGTTTTCCGGACATAATTGTCAAGCCAATACTGCTTATTCTCCAATCGTGAACGAATTTCCTTAAAAACGGTAAAGAATTCGTCATATGCCCGCAGGATGGAGTCAAGGATTGCGTTTAAAGGCTCATCCTTCAGATAATCTGCTTCCTTCATAAAAATGTTCATATAAACTGACCACTCCTTTTGTGATAAATAGTCAGCATTCCGTGTATAGCAAAAACGCATGTTCTGGTGCCGGACGTTCCCTTTCCGGATAACCTTGCATGCGTTTTTTAGCTTCCCTCTTGTGTAAATACACACAAAATAGTATAATACTATTGTCGTGGTGCCGTTAAACGGTTGTGCAAGGTGGTGATTCACCTTTCGCAGGGCGGGTATGTTCGCTGCATATCCGTCTGCCATGACATTTTTACTTATACAGAAACTCTGCCGTGTCCTATGTAAACTCTAAATGGCTAAATTGTCAAGTCGTGTTTGGCAGTGTACTTGTTACTTTTTTATGAATGAAGAATTGATTCATTAACAATAAGATGAAATGGAGATATCGTCATGTTCAAACGAAGCAAGAGCATAAATTTATTTTTAATGGATGGTAGCGCAAATGGGCGTATAAAATGTACCCTCACTAATTGGACAGGTATCGCATATAAGATTCCGCGCACCGAACTGGATAAATGTAAAAATCGTGAAGATTTGTCGCAAAGCGGAGTTTATTTCTTATTCGGCACCTCGGAGGATACGGGAGAAAATATTGTTTATGTAGGTCAGGCTGGGATAAGAAAAAATAAAGAGGGGATTCTATGCAGGCTGCAGGAGCACAAAAGAAATTCCGATAAAGATTACTGGACAGAAGCAGTTGTTTTTACCACTTCCAACAATTCATTGGGTCCTACCGAAATCAGCTACCTTGAAAATAGGTTTTGTGCTATTACTGCTGATGCAAAGCGTTATATTGTAAAAAACGGTAATGAGCCATCCATCGGAAATGTTACTGAGGAAAAAGAAAGTGAGCTGGAAGAATTTATTGATTACGCAAAAGTCGTAATGGGCGCATTGGGTCATAAGATATTTGAACCGCTTTCAGAAATTAGGCCGATTACCTCAGAATCTGACGAGAGCAGCACTTCAGAACACATCTTGTATCTGAAAAGAAAAAGCAGAAAAAGCGGTCAAACGATTGAGGCATCTTGTAAGCAAACCAGTGAAGGGTTTGTTGTACTGAAAGGCAGCCACATAGAAACAAAGGATTCTTCAAGTATCCCGCCGGGAATAAAGGAAGCCCGCCAAAAAGCAGAAATAGATACATTTGAGATTTTACAGGAAGATGTTCTATTTCACAGTCCATCTTATGCGGCGGCTTTCGTAATAGGAGGACATGCAAACGGGCTTACAGAATGGAAGACAGCAGACGGTAAAACCCTAAAAGAACTTGATAGCTCTAATTAAAAACATAACTTTTCTTGATGTGTTTCCGAACACTAACAAACCGAATTTTTGATGATTGATGTGTTCCCGCTTACTTTCAAGCCCTGAGTTGACTATATTTCACAGCTATTGATATGTTTCCTATAAACGCCAAAAACGGCAAGACTGGTTAAAAAACTGGTCTTGCCGTTTTATCAATTTTATAAAAACCCCAGTAAATCAGCCTTTCAGCCGTCTTTCCTTGACATCAAGACGACACACTCAACGTGCACCGACCAAGAAAACAAATCAATCATACACATTCTCTCTACCCGATACCCCCGCTCCTGCAAGACAATCAAATCCCTAACCAGACTAGTCGGCTTACAAGAAATATACACCATCTTATCAACGTCAAAATCAATAATCTTCTGCAAGGCTTTTGGATGAATTCCATCTCGAGGCGGATCTAACACAATCAAATCAGGCTTATCCTCTCTTAATTCATCAATTACCTTCAATACATCACCGGCAATAAATTCACAATTATTCAGACCATTCAATTTAGCATTTTCCTTAGCCGCCTCGACAGCCTCCTCGACAATCTCCACGCCCACTGCTCTGTCTGCAACCTTTGCAAGCATCTGTGTAATTGTTCCGGTTCCGCTATATAGATCAAAAATCACTTTTCCATTTGTATCTCCTACATATTCTCTGACCTTTTCATATAAAACCTCAGCTCCTAAGGAGTTGGTTTGGAAAAAAGAAAATGTTGAAATTTTAAATTTAAGTCCTAAAATTTCCTCATAGAAATAATCCTGCCCATATAATATTTCAGTTTTATCACTTTTTACCACGTCAGCCAAACTGTCATTATAAATATGCACAATACCTACAATCTTACCTTCCAGATTCAGATTTAATAATCTATCTGTAATATCATCAAGGGAAATAACATTGCCTTCTTTATCTGTTTCTTGACTGGAAGTTACAATATTAATCGTCATTTCACCGGTTTTTACAGCTCTTCGAATTAGCAAATGTCTTACATATCCCACATGATTCATTTTATGATAAAAATCTACGTTCTTTTCTTTGAAATAATCTAGCAGCAATACCAGAATCTTATTATAATCGTTATTTACAATTTTACAATGATCTGTTGTCACGATATCATAAAAGCTTCCTTTTTTATGCATTCCTAAAGATAGCGGGCCATCCTTTTCTTCATCACCAAATGAAAACTCCATTTTATTTCTATATTCCCAAACAATAGGACTGCCTATTATACCTTCGTAAATATAATTATCGCAGACCTCATCAAACATTGATTTCACTTGTTTACTTTTTAGAGAAAGTTGATTATCATAAGTCATCGTTTGAAAAGTACAGCCTCCACAAATGCCAAAATGAGGACACTTAGGAAACGCATTTTCAAGTTCTGAGCGCTCAATTACTTCAAGCAGCCTTGCTTCATATTTTCCTTTGCGCTTTTTACTTATTTGAAACCGCACCTTCTGGCCTGGTAGTGTTCCCTTTACTATAACAGGAATCTGCTTAATCTCAGTCATTCCATTCTCTTCGATTTCTTCTTTATATAACACAATCCCCTTATTGGGAAAATGCACGGTCTCCACTATGCCTTCATATGTATTGCCTTTTTTCATGAAAATTTTTCTCCTAACTGTTTTGCAGTGAACCAACTGTAATTTTTTTTACCTAATAGGCTCCATCTCAATAGCAAATGAAATACTGTAATACCATAACAGATAACAAAGAGTTTCGCTTGCGAAACTCTAGCGCTGACGCGCTGTCACTTTAGTGACAATCTTCTTATGAAGCGTCATGCGCATCCTTAACGGAGTGCTTTTTTATCTTATAGGACTCAAATCTAGGACCGAAATGTAGTAATTTCCTAAAAGATAAAAAACAGGTATAAAATTTTTAAGATTTTATACCTGTCTGAATTACCTTCTTATTTAGTATTTGATGTACTCTCAACTGCTTCAATTTCGTCTTCATCAATATCGTCTTCATCATCACCAAAGAAGTCATCATCAAACTCGTTATCGAAATCGTCATCAAAATCATCTTCATAATCTGGTGTTAGATACTTATATACTGCATAAGCAATTCCTGCAATAGCTGCAACTGCACCTACAATTGCCAAAGTCCAGACTAATTTATTTTTCTTATCGTCTTCCTTTTTGTGCAAAAGTTCACCTAATTTCATACCACTTACTAAATCTTCCATTTTACTCATAGCTACACTTCCTTTCTAGTTTTACAATACTATATTGTATCCATATTATGTTATTATTATTTACTTTAGTATACCACTTATACTCTTTTTTTACTATACTTTTTTTAATTTCGCAAAAGTGGCAAACATTTTTTTAACGCCTGCACCTGTGAAATCTACAGTAACCTCAAAATCTCTTCCACCTTCTACAATATTTGTTACAATACCTGTTCCAAATTTAATATGCTTTACGGTATCACCAATCCCATAATTCAACCCACCAATATCCTCCGATTTTTTATCAAATATATCCGAGCCTTTTGTCATCATACTTGTTCCAAAACTATGGTTAGGCTTTATTGTTCCAAAACTACTTCCAAATGCCTGCATTTTAAATGCTTTCGTTCCTTTGGCTTCTTTTGGTGTATCGATAAATTTAGCATTCCTCTCGATTGCATTCCCAAATCCGGAAGTATCAAGTAGTTCTGTAGGAATCTCACGAACAAATCTTGATATGTTATTATACTGCGTTTCTCCCCGAATCATACGCTGTTTTGCACAACTAATCGTAAGACCGTCCATTGCTCTTGTAATCGCAACATAACATAAACGGCGCTCTTCTTCCATTTCACCTTCTTCACCGGAAGTAATCGTCATATAACTTGGGAACAATCCATCTTCCATACCACATAAATACACTTTGGGAAATTCTAATCCTTTTGCGCTATGAATTGTCATAAGCGTCACATAATCACTATTTTCATCTAAATTATCAATATCCGCAATCAAAGCTACTTCTTCTAAAAACTCACTTAAAGAAGGCTCTCCGTCACAGTTATCTTCATAGTCCGCAATTTTAGATATCAGTTCATCAATGTTCTCAATTCTACCTCTGGACTCATCTGTATCTTCTAGCTCCAGCTCTCTTAAGTACCCTGTTCCGGCAAGTATTTCATCCATAAGATCCTTTAAAGAAATATACTCAGATTTTGCACTCATGACTTCTATAAAATCCACAAATTTCCCGATTTTATCAGCTGCGCGTCCGGCTCCTGCTTCATTAGCGTGTTTTAAAGCTTGATAAAAGCTTATATCATATTGATATGCGTATTCTTGGATTTTGCTTATAGTAGTCAGGCCTATTCCACGTTTTGGGACATTGATTACTCTCTTTACTGCCAGATCATCTTTTCCATTGTCAATGGTTTTTAGATAAGCAAGCAAATCCTTTATTTCTTTTCTTTGATAAAAATTAATACCACCAATAATTTTATAAGGAATGTTTAAAAACATTAATCGCTCTTCCAGTACACGTGACTGCGCATTTGTTCTATATAAACATGCACAATTTTTATACTCATATCTACCGGTATTCACTACCAGATCTTTAATATCATGAGTAATATAATCTGCCTCTTCATAACCGCTTGCAAGCTGAATAAATCGAATCTTATCTCCCACTTCATTATCAGTCCATAATGTCTTGTCTTTTCGTCCTCTGTTATTACGAATTACATCATTTGCTGCGTCCAAAATTGTTTTAGTGGATCGATAGTTTTGTTCTAATTTAATCACCTTGGCATTCTTAAATTTCTTTTCAAAATTTAATATATTACCAATATTTGCTCCTCTGAACTTATAAATAGATTGATCGTCATCACCTACGACGCACAGGTTTTTGTATTTATTCGCCAAAGTACTGATAAACATAAACTGCGCTGTATTCGTATCCTGATATTCGTCTACCATTATGTATCTAAATCTGTCTTGAAAATATTCTAGTACCTCCGGATTCGTTCTAAATAATTCTACAGTTTTCACAATCAAATCATCAAAATCCAATGCATTATTTTTACGAAGCATTTCCTGATATTCTTTATATGCTTCCGCAATCTTTCTTTTTCCGAAGTCTCCCTCAGCTTCTAACAGAAACTGCTCAGGTGTGATTAACTCATCTTTCGCGGATGATATTGCATTTAAGATAGCTTTTTCCTTATATGTCTTTGTATCTATATTCAGTTTTTTACATACTTCTTTCATTAAGGTTTTTTGATCATCTGCATCATATATAGTAAAATTATTGGAATATCCCAGTCTATCAATGTATCTTCTCAGGATCCTCACACAGGTAGAGTGAAATGTACTTACCCATATACTCTCAGAGCCGAACCCGACAATATGATCTACCCTTTCTCTCATTTCACCTGCCGCCTTATTCGTAAAAGTAATAGCTAATATATTATATGGATTAACACCTTTTTCTTCAATTAAATAAGCGATTCGATGTGTCAGTACTCTGGTTTTTCCGGAACCGGCTCCTGCCAACACTAGCAATGCACCTTCCGTATGATATACTGCCATTTGCTGCATATCATTTAATGTATCATATATACTCATACTACGATTTACTCTCTTTCTCGTTTTTGAAACTTCTTAATTCGTTACTCAGTTATTTATTATACAATAGTGTTGCAAAAATGTCATTAACTGTCGTAAGTTTTTTCATATAGAAATTATTGCAAGGGACCATTTTTACCCTTGATATATGGCTATCAATAATATATAATGTAGTTATTAAAAACAGATGTAAGAAACTTAACAAGAAAGAGGATGAAAATGGCTATTAAAACAGACAAGCTATTAGAGGAGATTGTAAATAACTTCAGATTAATAGATATAAATGATATTCCAAATATAGACTTATATATGGATCAAGTAACAACGTTTATGGATGAACGCCTTCAATATTCTAAGCGATATGATGATGATAAAATCTTGACTAAAACTATGATAAATAATTACGCTAAAAATGACTTAATACCGCCTCCTGAAAAAAAGAAATATTCTAAAGAACATATTATAATGCTTACTTTCATCTATTATTTTAAAAATGTTATGTCTATCAATGATATAAAGACTGTATTAAATCAAATATCCGATAAATATTTTAACAGTAATAATGATATCAATATTGAAGACATCTATAAAGAGATTTCATCCCTACAACAAACAGATTTAACCGCTATTGAAACTGATATCCGCAATAAGACCCGTTTAACAAAGGAGGCATTTGGTTCCAACCTAAAGGGAGATAACGATTTTCTTCAACTATTTTCACTTATTTGTATGTTAAGTTTTGATGTATATGCAAAAAAGCAGATTATAGAAAGTATTGTAGATGAAATGCGTAAAAAATATGAGCAAACACCTAAAAAAGAAGAGAAGAAAAAGGAGAAATCTGAAAAATAAAACAGCCTGAACCGGGTCACGATCGATCGCGACCCGGTTCAGGCTGTTTTATTCTTAATTCATCATTGTATAATCTCCGGTAATTTTTTCGACGAAAGCACTCGGATCAATCTTAAGAGTCCCACTGCAGTCAAGCAGTTCTATCCTGCATTTCGGCCCTATTATTATATCCTTTCCATTTACTTCTCTCGCCTTAACATTTCTTAATTCAATATTAGTAGCTTCAATCAAGTCTATTTTCGACCTTTTACCAGTAAAACCAGTAAAAAGACCAACGGGTGTCTTTATTACTATTCTATCTCCGACAATCTCCTTTGCACTCATATACCCTTCAGAATAAATGACATCTGCGGATATTTGACCATTTATGTTAATGACACCTTCACATTGTATACTGGTTGCTTCTATTTTAGTTCCGGTCTTAATATTAATAACACCTTCTACATCAATTGTTTCTGCTAAAATATCGCCTTTAATAGTCGCAACCCCTTCACAACGCAGTCTTTTAGCCTCAATTTCTCCAGAGCAGTTAAATACACCGGTGATTAACATTTCATCAGTCTTAATATCTCCATTACAAGAACCTACTCCTTCCACAGATACCTTATCATATTCACCACCATTTATATTCCCTAATCCTTCAAAGTAAACTGAACCCTGCATATGCAATTCCTCCTTAACTAAACCTATTTTTCAAAAATATTATTCTTATATTTATATTTTATTTGGTCTGCTATTTCACTAACGATCACCCGGTTAATTATCTGTATACTATTATCAAATGCTATAGAATCTGATATTCTGGAAAAAACTGTATGATATTCGTCTTTTACAAGAAAAAAAGTACATTCTATATCTGTATATTTCTGTTGCGATACCATTGGTAATCCGCTTATTACTAACTTTTCCAAATTATCAGCAGTTACTTTAGCGCTTTGATAAAGCTGCGATATGGCAATTAAATACGCAATCTCGATAATTTCATAATTTTCCTTATAGTAATACTGATATACAATAGAAAGAAGTTCATCATTAATCTCTGTCATCTGACCAATATTTTCTCTGGAAATTGTTTGACCATTATCATTTGATAAAATTTTTGACAATTCTTCTAATGAATATCTATCTTTTAATTCTATAATAGATTGCACTCTGCTTATGATTTGATCTCTTGGGAAAAAAGTTTCCTGTCCGGTATATGAAGCTCGTTTTATAAACCACTCCTCCGGTATCAACTGTTCCCGTTTCCAGCGATAAAGTTGGCCATACGAGATACCTGTTAATGCCAGTAAATCCTTTTTAGAAATTAAATTCAATGTCTTAACACCTCCGAACGTAACATTGTTTTATTCTGTATCTATAGTAACACAACATTGTTCTATTGTCAACTGTGAAAATCAACCGAAAACCAACCGGAACCGGGTCACGACCAGTCGTGACCCGGTTCCGGTTGGTTTTCGGTTGGTTTTCGGTCGGTTTCCCGGTTGGCTGGATCGGGTTTATTCCACACCCTTTAATGCACTTACCATATCCAAGTGCTTAATTTTTCTGGAAAACATTAGGTTTACTACAAAAGATAATAGAAATACAATTATGCCGGTGTACAACATATCCGTTAAATGAAGGACTATCATCATATCAAATGCATCACCCATGCCAGATGCCATTACTTCAACAAGCCATAATCCAACAGGTATTCCAAGGATAAAACCTATTATTGATAACAGCAAATTCTGTGTCAACAATAGATGCCTTATTTTCTTTGCTTTAAATCCTACTACTTTTAGTGTGGCGAATTCCCGTTCCATTTCTGTATAGGATAAAATCCCAAGATTATATAATACTACAATTGCCAGCACTGCTGCAGCTGCAATTACTAAATATACCATAATCATCATAGCTTCTGTTAGGTCATCCCATGAATCAGTCAAGTCACTTGTATGCATGACACTCTGTATTCCATCATAATCTTCAGACACATATTCCGTCGTAACAATAGATGTTGGTACAAAGGTATATCCTAATTTTTCAAAGTATTCTCTTTCGAGGATAATACCCTGACCGGATGGGCTACGATAAATTTCTTCCACCGTAGATGTGTTCCATTTTTCATCGCCATAAATATGCCATGTAATCTCATCTCCTATTTTTACATCCACCATCTTTGCCATCTTATAACTTAGTGATACTCCTTCTGCCGGTAGTTTCATGTATTCACGGTTTTTATCCGTATTATTAATTAAGGTAACATTATCATTTACAGTCAGACCTGTTGTCTTCTTAGTTCCGTTTGCTTTAACCTCTATCGAACCTTCCATCAACATTTCACCATCAACCCGGTTCAGAACATCTTGAATTTGCTCAGGCGCTGCCATGGAATCTATCAATAATTTGGATTCAAATTTATTGATATCTTCGTATTGCCACTCTTTTAAATCATCCATATCTGCTTTCATATTAAATGCAAATACTAATAATGCGGTACATCCAAAAGTTCCGGCAACTGCCATAATAGAACGAATCCTATTTCTTGTAATATCCCGTAGATTCCACTGCATGTTAAAGCCAAGTTTTTTCCAAAGCTTCGTCTTTTCAAATGAACTGTGTTTTGCCACTTTAGGCGCTTTTGGTCGAAGTGCCGATGCCGGAGTGTCTTTTAATAACTGTCTGCAGGATAGATATGTCACTAACGTACAGGCAACCACGGTAATTGCTGCCATAATATAAAATGAAATGTCTATAATAGGTTTCCATTCCGGCAATGTGTAAAAGCTGGACATAGATGGATAAAATAACGGCGGTAATACCAGTGGCCCTGTTATTGCTCCCAATATTGAACCTATTAAGGATAGCCAAAATCCATAACCTACATAATGTGCTGTAATCTTTCTTTTTTTGAAGCCAAGTGCCTTTAAGGTTCCTATTTGAGTACGCTGATTATTAACCAATCTTGTCATCGTAGTGAGCATTGTTAATAAAGCAATGGCTACAAATATTACCGGAAAAAGCTGGCCAATTGATTTATGTTGTTCAATCTCCTGTTGAAACATCAATGCACTTTCATTTTGTTCTCTCGTTAGAAATACACTATATTTACCATTGATTACATCACTTATTTTTTCTTCTAATGCGTCATAATCATTGACATCAGATGTAATGATGATTTGCGTAAATACCAAATGCTCCGGTTGTGGAAATTGTTGATAAGATAGATAAGCATATCCCTTTTTAGAAAAATCGTTTGTCAGGCCACCATCATCAGACATATATACATAATCCGGACTGTAGATAATCCCTTTAATTTCTTTCTCCAACCTAAAACCATTGTAGCTAACGGAAATACTGTCACCTACTGTCAGGTTTCTGGCATCCGCAAAACGTTTATCTAACCAAATACCGTCTTTATCAATATCAAATTCTTCTCCCTCTACAAGATAAGACTTTGATATTATATTTTGTTCAATAAAATTTAATGCTATTGAAGGACTGCCCTCAAAATCTCCTACCGCATCGAGAACCAATCTCCTCTCTACGTCTTTTATCTCTTCAATATCACTTATTGCAATTCTATCTTCTTCCGTAAATTCACCATAGAGCCATACATTAGCCATATTGGTATCTTCATAATAGTTGTCTACCGTCTTTTACAGACCGACCCATTCTCCGCCAATACCTGCATAAATAAATACTGCAAGGAACGCCATCAGAAAGATAGATGCAAATTGGGTTTTGTTATTTTTCATATCTCTAAGCATCTTCTTTATCAGCATTACCAATTCACCTCACTTACCGGCAATGGCGTTTCGTTTATTTTTATCTCTCGGATCTTTCCATTCTTAACACGAATCACCTTGTTAGCCGCCAATGCTAAGGCGGCATTATGGGTTACAATGATTACTGTCTTTTTATTTTCTATGCTCATTTTTTGCAATAATGATAATATGACAATCCCTGTTTCACTGTCTAATGCTCCTGTTGGTTCATCACATAACAGCATGGTAGGATTCTTGGCGATTGCTCTTGCGATAGAAACACGCTGCTGTTCACCGCCCGATAACTGTGATGGGAATTTATTGACATGCTCCTCTAGTTCAACTGACTTTAATATTTGGGTAGGATCCATTGCATTTTTTACGATATCTTTTGTCAAAGAGACATTTTCTAGCGCAGTAAGTGTCGGTATTAAGTTGTAAAACTGAAATACAAACCCGACATTTTTTGCTCTGTATTCGGTCAATTGATCATCACTATAACCTGTAATATTCTGGCCGGCAATGATGATCTCTCCTTTTGTCACATAATCCATCCCCCCAAGTAGATTGAGAATAGTAGATTTCCCTGCACCTGATGGTCCTAATACAATAACAAATTCACCCTCATCAATGGTAAAACTAACGTCATTTACTGCCAACTGTTCTTTATCACCTGTCTTATAGGCTTTTGTAACATTTTTGAATTCTATGATATTTTCCATATGTACCTCTTTCTAATGTATTATTAAATAGGTTGTTTTATTATATGAATGTGTGTTCATATATTCATTATACACTTTTTTCCTAATTTTGCAATAGAAAATGCAAAAAACCGACCGGAACCGGGTCAAGGCCAGCCTTGACCCGGTTCCGGTCGGTTTTTCGGTCGGTTTTTTTAAACAATAGATTAAGCTTATTTTCTTCTATCGCACTAATTTCATGCATAATATATTACAACTAGGAAAAAAATAGGAAAAGATGTGAAACTATGGCAATTCGTATTTTTGTAGATCAGGGACATAATCCCAGTGGATTTAATGCAGGTGCTGAAGGGTTTGGATTAAGAGAACAGGACATTACTTATGCTGTTGGCACATATCTGGCAAACATTCTAAATGCCGATTACCGTTTTGAAGCCAGGACTTCCAGAACCACACCTACTGAAGTATTAGGGACCAGTAATGCCACCAGCCTACAAGAGAGGGTATATATGGCAAATAGCTGGCCTGCAGATTATTTTATCAGTATTCATGTAAATGCAAGTGAAAATCCGGCAATCAATGGGGCTGAAGTATATGTATATCAGGAAAATACACCTGCTTACTATCTTGCAGAGGATATTTTAGATGAAATTGTCAGAAGGCTTGGAATAAAGAACAATCTAGTCCGGACAAATCCAAGTCTTTATGTATTACGCAGAACAACTATGCCTGCTGTCCTTGTTGAACTGGGATATATCACAAATTATAATGATGCTCAGCTTTTGGCAAATAATCAATATCAATTTGCTTATGCAATCTATGTAGGTTTACTTAATTATTTAAATCTACCGCAGCTTTAAATGAATGGAGCAACGCACTTAATAATTTGTGCGCTGCTCTTATTCTTGTTCATTATTATTTACTTACTTTTACTTTTACAGTTACCTTTCTGCCGCTTGTCGTCGTTACTGTAATATTAGCAGTCCCTTTCTTTATACCGGTAACCACACCTGTCTTACTATTAACCTTAGCCACTTTTTTATTATCCGAACTAAATTTAATCCGATCTGTTGATTTTTTCGGTGAAATCGTTGTTTTCAATGTTATGGTTTTCCCTACTTTCACCTTATAGGATTTCGCATTAAATTGAATTTTATTAGCTTTCAGTGCTTTCTTGGTTACCACTACTTTTACTTCTTTATACTTTTTATTATTGCTTGTAGCC
>Ga0153924_1000495_pt1 | contig 24476 bp, 25 predicted proteins | sample TSNJ008MetaG_FD_104709 | JGI IMG/M metagenome (GOLD analysis project Ga0153924, IMG submission 104709) | Attine ant fungus gardens microbial communities from New Jersey, USA - TSNJ008 MetaG | ecosystem: Host-associated > Fungi > Mycelium > Unclassified | place: USA: New Jersey, Wharton State...
AGCCTTACCCCATATTATTGAATATTTACGGGCTCGTGGAGATGACATTGTCTCCGTCGAAAAATTGTTAGGAATGCCTCGGGATATTCTCATGCCGACAGTAAAACAATCCAATGCCACTATTCCCCGCTTAATTGCTAATATTGGTTTGCTGGCTTATCAATGGCTAGAGGGATTTGTTTGGTCTTTCATGTTCATTGCTACTGCGTTACTACTTTTACGAACCTTAATCGTGGCTGGCTTGGCTTTTTTAAACAAGCGAAGAAAGGAGAATTTAGTATGTTCGAAGGAAAAAATCTCGGGGGTGAGTGTCGTGATAGCCGCGTATAACGAGGGCAAAGTCATTCAAGAGAGCTTAGCATCAGTCTTTCGAACTGACTTTTCAGGTACTCTGGAAGTGATCGTCGTTGATGATGGGTCAAAGGATGACACAGCGGTCAAGATCGCTCAATTTTTGGCTGAAAATAAAAAGCTTCGTTTGGAGGTGATTCGGCAAGCCAATCAAGGGAAAGCGCATGCTTTACGGCGGGGCCTGATGGCTTGCAAAGAAGAAATTGTAGTTTTTCTAGATGCGGATACCCATTGCAATCCGCAAACAATTCCTGCACTCCTGGCAGCTTTTAGCCGAAAGAATATTGGAGCAGTTGCAGGACACGCCCGTGTGGGAAATCTTCGGAGTTGGATTGCGCGGTTTCAAGCGCTGGAATACATCTGTGGGTTTAACTTAGACCGGCGTGCTTATGATTTGCTGAATGCTATCACAGTAGTTCCAGGAGCGATCAGCGCTTTTCGCCGGAAGGCCATCTCTGACGCAGGCGGTATCAGCGGCAATACCCTGGCTGAAGACACGGATCTGACTCTGAGCCTACATCGTGCCAGATGGCGTATTGCCTATGCTCCCGAGGCAGTTGCATGGACGGAGGCACCGGAAACCATTTCCACGCTAGTTCGGCAAAGACTCCGTTGGGCGTTCGGAACTTTGCAGTGTCTCTGGAAGCATCGTGATATGCTCTTTAACATTAAATTTGGTGCTCTCGGATGGTTCGCACTTCCAAGCGTTTGGTTTTTTCAGGTGATTCTTGTGGCTGCCGGTCCCGTAGTGGATATTCTTTTACTCATTTCTCTTTTTGTGGGCAACGGAGGCGCATTGATCGCCTACTTTGTTGCCTTTCTGATTACGGACTTCATTTTGGCTGCCCTGGCCTGCCGACTGGATGGAGAGCCGCTGTATAGAGCGCTTTATATTCTTCCTATGAGGTTTCTGTATCGACCCCTCTTGAGTTACGTGGTTTGGATGTCGATTATTCGTTGTTTAAAGGGTGCATGGGTAGAGTGGGGAAAATTAGAACGTAAGGGCAGTGTACCCGCCGCCCCACGGGCCGCGTCCTCAATCTGATTTTCATGATTCTTCAAAAACATCCCCAATGCCCAACGCTTCGACGCTGTTCGTCGTATGCTGTTATCGGTCTGATACTCAGCTGCATCTTCTACACGAGCTGTAAAAAGTGCTTCCTGGAACCGATCGCCAACCACCGCGTTCTCAGATCAGGCGCTGTCTCCGTACCCACTGCCGGATTTGCCTATACGGGAGCCTACTTGGCAAACGGAGATGCGGAAGATGAAATCACACTCGCAAGGATCGAAGAATTCGAACAGAATGTTGGAAAACACCAAGCTATTATTGCTTTTTCTAGTTTTTGGGGAGAACAGACTTTTCCGGATCACAACTTAGAAATCATCGCAAGGCACGGTTCGATTCCGCTTGTTTATTGGTCTCCATGGGATCGCCCTTATAGACAAAATCAAAAGCCAGATCGATTTAGCTTAATAGCTATTCTAGCCGGGAAATGGGATTCTTATATCGATCTCTGGGCCGATGGTGCCAAAAAATTTGACCGTCCCATTTTTGTTTCATGGGGATTGGAGATGAATGGGACGTGGTTTCCGTGGTCGGGCTATTTTTATAGAAATCGAAGTTGGGCCGGTTCTCAAGGGGCTTCGCATGTGACAAAAAATTTTGCACCAGAATTATATAAAAAAACTTATCGCTATGTGGTCGATCGAGTGCGCAAACGCGGAGCAAAGAACATCCTTTGGGTGTTTCATGCTAATAGCTATTCTTTTCCTTCGGAAAATTGGAATGCCATGGCGCAGTATTATCCGGGTTCGAATTATGTCGATTGGTTAGGATTAAGCGCCTATGGTGTGCAATTTAAAAGCGAATCTTGGGTGACGGTGAAGGATGCTTTGTACTACCCTTATAAAAATATTTGTGCGCTGGACCCTAACAAACCGGTGATGTTGGCGGAATGGGGGGTTGCAGATTTTCCTAAAGTAGGAAACAAAGCCGTTTGGCTGACCGAAGCATTTAAAATGTTTGCCAGTCAATTTCCGCGCTTAAAAGCGACTGTATTTTGGGATGAGCGTTGGCAAAATGAGGATAATAGTTTTAGCAACCTGCGCGTTACCTCCTCTTTAGAATCCCTGGAAGCCTATCGACAGGGAATCGCAGCATCTTCTTGGCTGGCATACCCCGCTATTCAAAAATCGGAGTCCCATCCTCGCCCTCACAGATTTTGATTGCGGAGTTTGCAGTGTGCTCTCTTCCATTTTTTGGGCGGTTTTTAAGAAGAATGAGAGGGCTTATAGTTTTTTAGCTATAGAAGGAGGGGAAGGAGACCCCTGGGTTTTGGAGGAATCTTCCGCAGTACTAGTTTCTGTAGCAGAAGGAGGGGAAGGGGACCCCTGGGTTTTGGAGGAATCTTCCGCAGTACTAGTTTCTGTAGCGGGGCCAGGGAGTATTTCCTCGTCATCTTCATCTTCTAATTCTCGCCTCAATGCTTTGGAAACGAATGGGCGTATAAATCCATAAAGCAGATAAAGGGTAAAGAGGATGGGCGGCATCCATTCAAAGTTGATTGCGCTAAAGACGAGTATCAGAATGATCAGAATAAACCGTGGAATGGAGCGCTGGGTTCGCCAATTGACCGTCTTGAAACTGGGGTATTTGACTCGACTGAACATCATCAGCGAGAGGAAAACCATAAGGGGTGGGAGGGCAAATTTCCAACGACCGATATTTTTTTCTCCCTCTTCCAGCCAAAGCATGAAGAGCGTCAACGAAGCAATTAAGCCTGCCGCTGCGGGAATGGGAAATCCTTTGAAATCCTTTGCTCCTTCAGAATCTACGGCGGTGCAGTTGAAACGGGCCAGGCGCATGGCACCGCAAAGGAGATAGAAAAAGGCAATGAGCCAACCACTGTGAGAAAAGTCCTGTAAGACAATTTGGTATACCAAGAGGGCCGGCGCGATTCCAAAAGAAATGACGTCTGCGAGAGAATCGAACTCGCGACCAAAGGCGCTTTCATGTCCACCTAACCGAGCTAAACGACCATCCAACAGATCAAAAACACATGCCCCCAGAATAAATAGAATGGCTTGATGATAAACGTCCGCGGCAGGCTCACCACTGGAAACCCGCAGGGACGCTTCTATAATCCGCAAAACGGCCGCGAAACCACAGAACAGATTTCCTGCCGTCATGAGGTTTGGCAAAAGATAAATTTTTGGATCCTTTGCTTTCATGAAAACAGAGCTAAGACGGACTGCCCTCCTCGTACTGGAGCGCCCACGGTGATCTCTATCTTTGCGTCCAGAGGCAGGTACAATTCGGTTCGCGAACCAAAGCGAATCATTCCGAAGCGCTCGCCTTTTTGGAGTTTGTCTCCCACCTGCGACCATGCGACGATCCGACGCGCAATCGCACCGGTAATTTGCCGGACGACCACTTGGTTTTTACCATCCGAAAACAACCACGAGCGAGATTGATTTGCCATGGAGGAGCGAGGGTCTCGTGCGTCAAAAAAAGCGCCTTTTTTAAATGTGGAATGTACCACAGTTCCCTCAATTGGAGCGCGATTCACATGAACATCAAATACAGAAAGAAAAATGGAAATGCGTTGCATCCTTTTATGGAGGAATTCCGTCTCTTCAACTTCTTCGACCGAAACTACTTTGCCATCGGCAGGAGACACAATCGCCTTGGGATCAGAGGGGGTCAGGCGCTCAGGATCTCGAAAGAAATAGACGGTAAATGCTAGCGCAAGGGTAATAGGAAGAGTGCAAAGAGGATAAAAAAGAAAACCGAGGATCCAAATTACTAGTAAGGGACCCAAAATCCAGCGAGCTTCGTTTAAGGTTCGGAATGTCATGAGAAAATAGAATACAAATGCTTTGATTGCACCACTTGCAGAGCGTATCCGTTGAATGGATTGAGCAGCAAGATGAAACAACTGTAGCCAATTCATCCCAAACAATCTAAACCCCTTGGGCGAATCTACTAAACAAACAACTTGGGATAGTATTTGAATTCCAACTCGCATCGCATAACTTCTTTTTATGATCGCTGAAAGTCTCTCGCCCGAAATTTCGATCAAAGAAGTAATAACTCTCTATCCCGGAGCACAAAGGGCACTTTTTCGACTTTATCATATCGGCGGCTGTGCAAGTTGTGGAATCCAAGTTGAGGAATCTCTCGCACAATTGTGCATGCGAAATGGATTAGACGCTGCGGAAGTCGTGAAGAATCTCATTCGAGCCCAAGCGGAAGACGAACAGTTGACCTTAACTCCCGCTGAACTTTCTCAGTTACTAGAGCAAAACAGGACGCAAAATGCAGGCGATGCTGGACAGGCGACGCCCCCAATTCGGCTGTTAGATATCCGGACGCGAGAAGAATTTGAAGCCGTGCATTTAGCCGATTCTATTCTTTTTACGCAGGAACTTATGAACGAAATCATGAATCACTGGCCTCGCGAAGAGCTTCTGGTAATTTTAGACCACCGCGGTGCCCGCAGCCTCGATGCTGCAGCATATTTTGCGGGACATGGATTTATGAACGTGAAAAGTTTAAGAGGCGGGATTGACGCCTGGGCTGAACAAGTGGATCCTTCTTTACCGCGTTATACCGTCGAATGAACCCGCCCTCATCCTCTCACTCCTCAACTTCCGTGGCATTGCACCATTCCAAAAACCTGGGAGAGTTGCCAGATGCCGATGCCATTGGGACGGTCGGCAGCCCTGAATGCGGAGATATGCTTCGCGTTTGGATTAAATTTCGCAACGAAGGAGAACGTAAAGTAATCGACCGCGCTACATTTCAAACATTTGGCTGTCAGACTGCACTGGCCGTCGCCAGTGTGGCAACGGACCTCATCGTTGGGAAGACCGCTCAAGAGGCGCTTGAATTAGATAGTGAAGAGCTGGCGGCTCCGCTAGGGCCTCTACCACCCATGAAAATTCATTGTGCGCAGCTGGTGGAATCAGCTCTCCGCGATGCTCTGGCTCCAGCTCCCGCCCAAGACTCTTGCTCTTCCCAGCTTCCCTCTCTCATGGAGAGTTTTCAAGCTCCAAAGAATTTAAAAATTACCTTCAAACAGCCTCATTAACTATGAACGAGTCCCGAGAAATTCAACTTTTACGTGATTGCGATGCTATCCAAATTCCAAGTGGAAATCCATTAATACTGCCTAAAGGAACTACCGTGATTATTACGCAAATGCTTGGCGGGACTATAACCGTTGCCACCAATGCAGGCCTGGCCCGGATTGATGAACAAGACGCCGTCGATGCGCTTGGTATAGAGAAAACCGATCAGCACTCCAGTGTGATCGAAGGCCCGACGGAAGATGCTGTTTGGAATCAACTCAAAACCGTCTTTGATCCTGAAATTCCTGTGAATGTCGTAGATTTGGGCCTCATTTATGATTGCCAGATCATTTCAAATGAAGGTCAAGGATCGCAGGTGAAGGTCAAAATGACTCTGACTGCTCCCGGTTGCGGCATGGGGCCCACTATTGCAGCGGATGCTCGTGCCAAAATTCTTGCTATTTCGGGTGTTGAATCTGCGGAAGTGGAGCTAGTCTGGGATCCACCCTGGAACCAGGGTATGATTAGCGAGGCTGGTCGCATGAAACTTGGACTAGTCTAAAATTTCCTGTCTGAGAGCGATTCTAACTATTCCTCCCGAGAGGAGTGACAATTGAGGTGTTCTCATGGAGTTATCGATGGAAATGAGCTGGTATTTGTTGAAATAAAAGCTCTTCGAGTAGGAAATGGGACAAATGGCTGTGTAAAAATATAACAATTTGCGCAGTAGCAATTTTTGAATATATTTTTGTCCGCACTTTACATCGTTTCCTTTAGTGCAATGAACTATTAGGAACCTCCAATCATTTGAGCCTTCATACTATGCAGAGCATTACTCAAATTGATAAAACAATTCACGAGAAAGCCCGTCTGGCAATCGTCGCAACCATTGCAGCGCAAAAAGGGTGCACATTTCAGGATTTAAAGGAGGACCTCGGCATGAGCGATGGTAACCCCCTCACACATTTACAGACGCTCCTTGATGCCGGATATGTTGCAAATAGAAAAATTTTACAAAATCGGACACAAACCTGCTATTCCCTGCCGTAGCAGGAAAAACTGCTTTCCAAACCTACTTGGATATTCTCGGAAAGATGATGAGATTAAAGAGACGTTGAATCGAGAGAAGATCCGGGTATAAAGATAATAATATAGGGAATAACGAAGAGGGAGTGTTTACTTTGCAATACAGAGTTCACGTCTCCAAACCGCGTGGTCAGTATTATGGATTCGGAAACTTTAGACCAAGACAGCAGTTGTGGAAGGCGAACCTTCCTCAAAAAGTTGGTCGTTGGAGTCGGTGGTTTTTTTCTTACTTCCTCGGTGATATATCCCTTTGCTGAAGCACAGCTCTGTAGAGTCACTCGCTATCAGCTCCATCTGAAAAATCTCCCTCCTCAATTTACCGGTACCCACATTGTGTTCTTATCAGACCTTCATTTGGGGCCCACTGTTTCCTTAGATTATCTTCGAGGAGTAATCAAAATCGTTCAAAATTTGCGTCCAGATCTCCTCGCCCTAGGAGGAGATTATATCTTTAAAAGTGCTTCATATATCTGGAAGATGACCGATTTGCTAAGCGAAATTCGTACTCCATTAGGAGTTTATGGAGTATTGGGAAATCATGACTATGCTAATGACGAGGCATCAATTCGGGCTGCCTTGCGTAAGGGACAAGTCAAGGATTTAACCAATACAGGCGTGTGGTTGAATAAAGGAGTGCATCGGATTCGGCTTTGCGGCGTCGACGATCTTTACTTAGGAGACCCAGATGCCGAGTCAGCCCTGGCGGATGCTACCACTTCGGACACTGTGCTGATGCTGTCTCACAATCCGGACTTTCTGGAAACATTGACCGATCCACGGGTGACCCTCGCTCTTTCCGGCCATACCCATGGCGGTCAAATCAGGATTCCGGGATGGGGGGCGCCCGTACTTCCATCTCAGTACGGACAAAAATATGCCTATGGATTGGTGCATGCTCCTACTACTCAGGTGCTTGTGACTTCTGGAGTCGGGACAATTATCGTGCCTGCGCGTTTTTGTTGCCCGCCAGAAGTAGTCTCAATCAAAATCTATCCAAATGTTGCCATATCCCAAACATAATCGTGATTTTAAAGTACTTACGCTGCCTGAGTGCTGGTTTTTATTTTCCTTTTATACCCAACCCTTATACGGGGAAGAGCAGCTCTCCTTCCACATCAGTTTGCCTGAAAAGAAAACTTCGCATGATGTTTGAAGTGTGACCGCGCCATTCCTTTATAAAACATATCTATAAAACGCTGACCATCATTGAAAATAGCCTATTTTGATCTCCAGAAGATGGACGAAGTCCGCGATTTCAGTTGATTTTATTGGGAGCGATATGAAAGGCTTGGAAGCATATGAGTCAACATCCTAGCCTGAAAGGCAAAGGTTCCATCGAAGCAAAACGCAGTGTCTTGAAGCGATATGAACGAGTGGATCTTTTAAAAAAGCGGAACCAGTTTAAACCTGATCAAAAAGTAATTGGTCTACCGAAGACGAAGCCGGATGCTTGAGGTCATATGCGCATTAACCGATACCTAGCCTCAGCTGGGTATGGCTCGCGGCGCAAGTGTGAAGGACTGATCCGCGAGGGAAAGGTTCGCATCAATAAGGCGCTGGTTTCTGCTTTATCAGCGACTGTTGCGGAGGGAGATCGAGTGGAAGTCGGGGGGCAAATCGTAAAAGCTCTTCCCCCTCAATATTATCTGCTTTATAAACCGAGAGGCGTCGTTTGCACACTCACCGATGAACGGGGACGTGTTTCAATCGGTGATTTTTTTCCGCCTCACACTGGCCGGCTTTTTTATGTCGGGAGATTAGACAAAGAAAGCGAAGGCCTCATTCTGTTGACAAACGATGGAACACTTGCCCAAAAACTCGCTCATCCTGCCCACGGTGTGGAAAAAGAGTACGAGGTGGTACTGGATCAGCCATTCGATCCCACTTTGCTGCAGAAGCTTTGCCGCGGATTTGTCATTACTGGTGGTCGTGCCAAGGCGGAACGTGCTTTTATGCTTGGAGGCAATAAAATAAAAATCGTTCTTCGCCAGGGAATCAAACGCCAAATCCGCCTGATGTTTGCTAAACTGGGCTACAACGTGAAATATCTGGTGCGAACTCGCATCGGTGGACTCACTGTCAATAACCTCAAGCCGGGCTGCTGGCGCAAGCTGGCGGCGAAGCAATTGGCAATGTTGGGCTACCTGAAGTGATTTCGAACACTCCAGAGAAGACCGTGTGGTGCTTTGGATGCAGGTCGGTACAATTAGATTGCATTGTGCGAGAGTTTCACATTTGTTGAGTCTACGGGCCGTGGCTCAGCTTGGTAGAGCGCTGCGTTCGGGACGCAGAGGCCGCGGGTTCGAATCCCGCCGGCCCGAGGTCGTATAGGAAGGCGGTCGGAGGAGACTGGACTGGTGGAAGCCTCAAAGAGGCAAGATTCGGCGAGGGCCGAACGAAGCAAAAAAAATTCCTTTAATCCGGCAGCGCTCAATCAATACCTCAATTCAATAATGTTTTAAAGGGCTCCACTAATGAGAAACAGACCTGACGATTCTTTACGGGAAATTCAATTTCAACTTCACATTGCTCCTTACGCTGCAGGCTCTGTCCTCGTTTCCTTTGGCAATACGCGGGTAATCTGTGCGGCTACAATTGATGAAGAAGTACCCCGTTGGATGAAAGAACAAGGTGTTTCCGGAGGTTGGATTACCGCTGAATATTCGATGCTGCCTTATTCCACACATTCTCGAAAACCTCGTGATTCCACGCGAGGCAAATCGGACGGCCGGGGGATTGAAATTCAACGATTCATTGGGCGGGCACTCCGTGCTGCCGTTGACCTCGAAGCACTCGGACCTCGGACACTTTGGATTGACTGCGATGTGTTGCAAGCCGATGGCGGGACCCGGACTGCTTCCGTTACTGGCGCTTGCGTTGCTGCTTCCTTGGCTGCACAAAAACTCCTTTCCGAGGGCAAGGTCTGTGTGTTGCCCATCAAACATAAGATTGCGGCGGTCAGCCTCGGAATCGTGGGTGATCGCGTCCTTTTGGATTTAAATTACGAAGAAGACAAGGATGCCAAAGTTGATCTCAATCTTGTGATGACAGACTCCCTGGACCTTGTAGAGCTTCAAGTTTCCGGAGAAGAATCGATTTTCAATCGAGGAGAGCTGAACACTCTTTTGGAAATGGGAACCCAAGGAATTCGACAAATTTTGGACTTTCAAGCTGCAGCTCTTCTCGCTGCGAAGAAATTATAATTTTGTAATCCTCTGAAAAATAAGATCTTATTGTAAGCAATCGAATGAGGAACCCTTGCATATCAAAAACACGGAGACGCAAAAAGAAAGGGAGACATGGCTAAAAAACTATTGACCTCTGGGATGGGCGAGGCAATATCAAGTCTCTTTTTTTGCAACACATATACTATGGCTAGAAGATGTAGCATTACAGGCGCAAAGCCTAAACGCGGATCCAAAATTCACCGTCGGGGGCTTGCCAAAAAGAAAGGCGGCATCGGGATGCATGTCACCGCAGTGACTGCGCGTAAATTTTTTCCAAACCTTCGTTCCAAGCGAATTTGGGTGCCTGAATTAAAAAAATACGTTCATGTAAAACTAGGGACGAGGGCATTGAAAACAATCGCAAAAAATGGTGCATTCAAAACCCTTAAATCTGCAGGGCTTGTTTGACCCTTGTCCTTCCTCAACTTCTCCAATTGCTCATGGATTCTACTGATAAAAAACACCACTTGCGACTGTCGGCTTCTAAAAAATCGGGCGAAGCTTGCTAGCCAAATAGCAATAAACTCCATTATACTTTCTCATCACTAACATCCCCCCCCTCATAATCTTCCATATATGGCCTACAGTGTAAAAAGCAAAAAATCCGGTAAGACCTATTTCCTTCATGCTCGTTCCCAAAAGCTTAAGGGCGGGAAGGAAGTGACGCTCTATTACTTTGCTGGAGATGTTCGGGACGGAGCCCTCGATGCGCTTCCTACCGGTTATGTCGTCTCAGAAAATGAAACGACTGGCCTTCCCTTATTAAAGAAATCCGGCAAGACTTCAAAATAAGACCAATACTTTGGCTTCTTTTAGAAGCTCGGAAAAAACCTATTTGCAATCATCCGTTTCTAATAAAAACAGACGAAATAAAAAAGACGAAGTCTGTCAAGCGCGTGGATGAGCTTGGGAATAGGCCTGTTTCAAGCGTTCAGTAGTGACGTGGGTGTAGATTTGTGTGGTAGAGAGGTTGGCATGGCCCAGAAGACTTTGAACGCTCCGCAAATCCGCACCGTTATCTAATAGATGTGTCGCGAAGGTATGGCGCAATTTGTGGGGGCTTAGATCGACGGGCAATTGTCCCGCGTTGAGATATTTTCGCATCATCAGCCAAACCGAGCGTTTTCCGAGTCGTTTTCCGCATTTGTTGATAAATAAGGGTCCATTGGAGATTTTGGCTGCATGTCGATATTTTTGAATCGCTTGTAGAGCGGGCTCTCCTAGAGGAAGCAACCGCTCCTTTCGGCCTTTTCCTAGCACCCGTACCGTTGCATGAATGGGATCCACGTTGCTGGTATCAAGTTCGCACAACTCTGTGAGTCGCATTCCCGTTGAATAAAACATTTCCAAAATAGCAACATTTCTTAACGGTACCCAGTGTGGAGTTTGTTTTTGTCGTGAAAGACGCAGGGGAAGCTCCAGAAGCTGCTCCGTTTGAGCAGTGGTCATAAATATCGGAAGTTCCCTCCTTAATTTAGGCAGGGAAACCTGTGTCAGAACATTGGTTTTTAATTTTTGACGTCGAACTAGATAATTAAAAAAACTGCGGAAAGCTGAAAATGTCAGACGAATTGTCGAACGTGCCATGTCTGCTTTCATCAAGCAGAATAGATAATTACGAAAGTCCTCAACGGTAAATAAGTGCCAGTCTGTGTTAGGATGGCGATTCCGAAAGACTAACAGAGCATGCCGATAATTGGTAATGGTATGTGGAGAAGCGCTCTTTTCCGCTTCTAGAAAAAGTATGAACTCCGTAATGAGTGGATCGCTGTCGCTGCCGGACATCTGTCGATGCTCCTGTAAACTTGTAGCTAAGAAAAACCTTGTTTGCAATCATCGGTTTCTAAAAGAGACTGGTCAAGTGGTCCGCGTTCAACTCCTGTAAGAACCCTCTAAATAAATCAAAAAGGTATTATTAGTTACCGTTGGCTTCTTGAGAGGGGCCTGAAGAAGAGGAGGTTCGGTGAAAGCGTAGCACAGCGGCACGGGTCTCGAGACCATCCGGAGAATGGGAGATGACAGGTACTTCATAGGCTTCATCAGGAAAAATGAAATGAAAACGGAAAGATCCATCGTCGTTGACCTTCACTGGTTTGTCATCGATGAGGACGGAGGAACCAGGATCCGTTGTACCGTAAAAAAAGACTTCTGCGTTGACATTCATAAAAAAATCATGCTCATCATCCTCATCCGTAACCGCCTTTTCCCAACTCGAAGCTTCTGCAACTTCCCAACTGCTTAGCGGAGGAGTGAGTAAACCGGCAGGAGCTTTCCAATTTGCAAGATGCGAAAAATCGCCTTGGATGGGCCGAGCAGTCGTTAACCGAGTGGCTAATGTTGTGGCAGCCCAGCTTGAAAGTGTTGTAGTATCCCAAATGGACAGAGCATTGCTTGAAAAAATCGCCAGCGCGGCGATTAATTGTCCTTCTGCAACTTCTCGCTGGGATCTTTCCAAGGGATCATTGCTGAGTGGAATAAACCATTGCTCGAGATGTCGTTGAACTTTCTCTTGCAATTGACTCATATTGAGCCAAACCAAGGTTTGAGAAGCCAAAAATTCTTTACCCAGGAGAAGTTCCAAAATTGCTCCGTCGTCCCTCAATAGCCGATTGACTTCTGTCTCGAAAAAATGACTGGTCTTTTGCAGACTAGCTAACGCTTGATCAAGACTCTCCTTGGAATGAATGGTGTGGCGAATTTGCTCAACAAGTTGTGGGAACCTGATGTCTAAGGGAGCCGTTGCGTGATCAAAGTGATCAGATGCGGAAGTTTCATCAGCAGGAGTTCGAACAGTCTGTGATTGGGCGATCCGATTCCATTTACTGCCGCGATAATAACCTATCTCCACCCGATAATTTATGCCGGTCTTCGAGACAGGAATATACCAATTGCGTGCTTCAAATGGTACCTCGATTTCGCACTCGATAGCTGCGTTATCGACAAGACATCGGAGATAGGTAGCGCCTCCCGGATGACATGAAATATCAATATCCCAATATGTGAAAAGTCGATGAGGTGCCTGAGCAATTAAAAAAATGAAATTTGTTCCGTACGAATCAGGGAGCTTGGAAGAAGTCTCGCTAACCGGTAGATTGCCCACGCCAGAGAATTTGCTGGCGATCACAGTATCTCCCTCAGTAAAAATCAATGGTTCGGAAGATACTTCAAAGCCATCCTTTTTATCGTCAGGCTCCCCCTGTCCAGTCAATCCGTTTTTCATACATCAACCTTTTTTGTAGTATAGATCAGTACAAAGTGCCCGCAATCACAAAGGCTCATTGTTTGTTATTTCAATTTTTCGATACATTTAAAAGCCTGGGAACACAAAAATTTTCGTAGAAATCACTCCATCGTTTTTAAAGATCAATAGCTTTGAAAATATTTCGCTATCCCTGACTGCTAAATCATCATTTGATCCATCAGACTGCGAAAATGCTTAATCCATGTTTCCCTACAGGATTAAGCTTTTAAGTGAGGGAATCGGCAAAGGATTTTTTCATGAAAGCACTGCTCAACGAATAAAGATCCCGTTGAAATTGTATTCAAATTTTTTCGAAGTTTATTGAGTATATTCGAATATAGCCCTCTTGCCTTATTAAAAAGGCTCAAACAACTCACAAACGGAGGAGAGTCTGACTTAAAAAGAGCATCCAGTCAAAATCTTTTTCGTAAAAAAATGAACAGACGAGGACAAATCTTATCATCAACTGTTCGTCTATGATACGCGGTGAATGAGAAATAAATGGTTCCTCAGATCACAGTGTCACAGCCCGTCACGATCGGGGCTTTTCCATAAACAGCTCACCCGTCCATCGGACATTCTCCGCGCGTCTATGCGAAAGGAAATATATAAGTTATTATTATTCATTCTATAATAATCAAAATATTAATCATAGGATTTTTCTAGTTTTTCTAGATATCATAATAATTATATATTACATAATGTTTAAAGTTTACATGCACTGCTGATTTTAAAATGAATTGTACTCCAGTTGCTAAAAATACCAAAAAGCCGTTTTTTAGATGGAACTCATTTGATATCGAGATAGCCCGAAGAATGACTTGTTTTCTTTTGGGAAGGACGAGAAAACTTCCGTATGTCGAAACTTGATGAAATGGTGTTGGTGATTCGCAGAAGTCTTTTTGATCGCTTGGGTGCTTTCCAGGGGGTTCATCTCGATGTAGATCGATACCTTCCAGAGTTTCTTTCCCCTAAAAACAATCTTTTCTTGCGCCGAAGCGAAGCGGAGGCCGACCCTTCGTATAAACAGTTGATTCCATATGCTGTGTTTACTTGGAGAGATCAACTATTGCATTATACACGTGGAATGAAATCTGGCGAGCAGCGCCTGATTGCTCTGGGTTCTATAGGAATCGGGGGGCATATCAATGACTCGGACGAAGAGCTTGAATTGGACAGAAGTACTTATCGTTCCGCTTTCCATCGAGAAATTCGTGAAGAGGTTCACTTGGCGGCAGGATTTCGCGACCGCATTGTCGGGCTGATCAACGATGACTCTAACGAAGTGGGACGCGTCCATCTCGGTGTTATCCATATCGTAGAGCTGGAATCCCCCGAAGTGCGTTCTGCTGAATCCGCATTGCGGCAATTAGAGTTTCTTTCGATTGAAGAGCTTCAAAATCGTCTGACTGATCTTGAAACCTGGTCGCAATTGGTTGTCCAGCACTGGGCTGAACTCAACCCAGTGACCCAGGGGGCCTCGCTTTGACGGCCACAACTCTTGCGGCAAAAATTCTACCATTTTAAGTATAAACCATGGGTCTCTTTATGGAGTGGAAAAATCGGTAGTAATCGAGATGATCGGGCTAAAAAGGGCGACGACAATAATTCCGACGACGATTGCGAGAAAAATTACAATTATTGGTTCGATCAGAGAGGTGAGGCTTGATAGAGTATTTTCGATTTCGTCATCATAAATGTCAGCGATTTTTAGCAACATTTGAGGGAGGCAGCCAGTTTCCTCGCCGACACTTATCATACTGACCACAAGAGGGGGGAACACATTGAGAACGGCGAGCGAATGGCAGAGGGGCTCCCCAGCCTGAACGCCGCGCCGAACTTGATGAATCGCGGCCGCAATATAAGAATTTCCCACCGTTTCGCGGGTAAGAATCAGTCCTTGCAAAATGGGTACGCTATTGGTTGTCAAAACACCGAGGGTGCGGCTGAAGGAGGAAAGTGCATATTGACGAGAGAGGTTGCCTACGAGGGGAACTCTGAGCTTCCAGCTATCAAAGAGATATTTGATCCTGGGCAATCGGAAAGCATACCGGAAGCCTACCAAGAGCAGCAAGCATCCGCCCAGTAGCCCGGGCAAGTACTGCTGAAATAATTTACCCAGGTTGGAAACAAAGACTGTCAGAGCAGGTAGGGGTCTATCCTCCAAGATGTCAGGCAAAAGAGACTGAAATTTGGGAATGATGGCCCCCAAGAGGAAGCATACGATTGCGACTGTTACTATCAATAGTATAGAAGGGTATGCAGTTGCCGCTAACACCTTATTTTTAAGCCTATGGCTTTTTTCCAGAAATTCTGCCAAGCGTAAAAGCGTCTCAGCCAATACGCCTCCCACCTCTCCGGCATGGACTATATTGATGAAAAATTGATTAAAAACTGCGGGATATCTCACTAAACTTTCAGAAAAAGTCTCCCCGTTACGAATAGACTCCGTGATGCCTGCGATGACTTTCCGTAAGACAGGATCTTTTTCTTGCCGATTGAGTATGGCGAGGCTCTGCAGGAGTGGAAATCTGGAATCAACTAGCGTTGCCAATTGGCGCGTGAAAAGCATGAACACTCTGGGAGCAACCGACTTTTTTTCAAAAATCTGCGAGCGTGGTATCATCGCACAATTTACCCCAAGCAAGCGATATATGGAGGAAATGTTTAATTCAAATCGACTAAAAACGGGTTGGTTCTTTTTTCAAATCCAATGGTAGTCGATGGCCCATGGCCAGGATAGACCGGAATTTTATCGGGTAGCGTCAAAAGCTTATGCCGAATCCCCTCGAGAAGAATTTCCCGGTTACCGCCCGGCAGGTCCCAGCGTCCTACTCCGCCTCGAAAAAGAACGTCGCCGCCAAACAAGCAGGCATCCGCCTGCTGATCTGGTTGAGTGAGAAAGCAAAGGCTACCAGGGCAATGTCCGGGGACTAAAAAGATTTGCAAATTCAGACCAAGGAAATTGGTACAGGAACTTTCTTCCAAAAGTAAGTCTGGTTGAAGAGATTCAATTTCCACAAAAAAACCCCATTTTTTGAAAAAATCCTGCTGGGCAAGCATTGGCGCACTGTCGGGGTGAATTCCTACGGGGCATTTGTGGCGGCGACGGATACGCGCTGCATTGGCAATGTGGTCAAAGTGCCCATGTGTGAGAAGTAGAAGATCGACCCGCTCGGAAGCGAAATGTTCATCCGCGCCAAAAGGGGCGTCAAAAAGAATGTTACCTTCAGGGGCTTTTAGCAAATATGCATGGGTTTCAAGGTCACCGCCGGTAAATTGTTTGAACTGAATCATGGTTTCATGGTCTTACTTTGTGATGTTACGCAAAAAATTCGGCGACTGCCGAACGGGCCTGCCGGATTGGCCAAAATAGTTGCTTGCTCCCAAAGCTCTTAAGAAGCGTAACTTCAGTTATTTTAAAGTATGCTATCTGTAGTTACCGACACGCGAGAAAAATATTCGATTTGCCGGCGTCCAAAGGGCCTGATTGCAAGTTCTGGTACGGAAGCGGTTCCAGACTTTTTCTCGGCCTGTGGAAAACGCATTTGCGTTTTTACAGGGAGAATGCGATAAGCAAATAGCTGTAGTTTTATGGGGCTTGAGGAGCATAAAGTCATTACCCGCTGCCGGAAGGCAGCAAGTACCCCAGCCGGTTTGGGGTATTTCCATCAGTCTCGCAGCTTTTTTGGGTACAAGCGTGTGATTCCCAGTCGCTTAAGGACCACTGGTCTCCGAGATGGGGACCGTCCCCTGATTCTGATACTCTGAAAAGGATCCAGGACAGGTCCGTCTGTGCAAATTATTTTATAGCAATATGATATGTGGTATGATCGCAGTTTCGAGCAACATAGATTATGTTGTTTCTGGCAGGAGAACAAAATTAGATTAAAATGAGATTTTTCTACGCGACCGCCTTTGTAGCCATAGCTTTGTCGTCTGCTATTGGGATGGCTGCCCAGAAGGATGCTTCAAAGCCCTACGCAGAAAAAGAGGAGCAACATCACAACTTGACGCTTTTGGGGCCCGTCTCTCGGGCGGATTCCTTGGTCGATCCCGGTCAAGTAGAAGTATCAGTGGCACGGCTTTTGGAGCAGGGGCACTATACGCGTCAAAAACTAGACGAAGCGGGCTCTAAAAAAATCCTGGATAGCTACCTACGTTTGCTCGATCCTAATCGGATCTATTTCACTCAGCAAGACGTAGATGCCTTCTCACAGAAATACTTAGATACGCTGAGTGAAACCATCTTGCGTGGGGACTTGGCCCCTGCCCGTGAAATTTATGCTGTCTATAAAAAACGGGTGGAAAATCGTATTGCCAAAAACAAGATTTTGTTAAAACAGCCACTTTCCTTCACTACACGGGAAACCGTTGTTCTCAATCGGGAAAAGGTTCCGTGGCCGGCAGATGAAGCCGCGGCTGACAAGCTTTGGAATGCTTGGGTGAAAGCGCAGGTGTTGCAAGAGCGACTTGGAGGCTCGTTGATAACAAAGTCCTCCTCTCCACCAAAAGCGAATGAGGCTAATAAGAAAAACGAGCCGCCTGCTGAAAAGCCCAATGCAGTGAATCCAAAGATTAAGTCGATTCTGGAATCCCCGGAAGTCAAAAATCAGCTTTCAGCCGATGAGCTGGCAAGACTCCAACCTCCAAAGACGCCTGAAGAAACCGTGGCACGTCGTTTCGACAGCATTCTTCGCGATTTGGAAGATGAAAAAAACTTCGATGTGGTTTCGAAGTTCCTCTCGGCTGTTTCGCAAAGCTACGACCCACACTCTGAATACATGAGTCCGGACAAGATGGAAAATTTTGCGATCATGATGAAGCTTTCGCTAGTGGGTGTTGGTGCTGTTTTGAGAGAGGTGGATGGCTATACACGCGTGACCGATATCATTCCTGGCGGTCCTGCGGATAAGAATGGGCAATTAAAGGTCAACGATCGCATTATTGGTGTTGCCCAGGGCAATGCTCCCTTCGAGGACGTCGTGAATATGAAATTGGAGAAGGTAGTCGACCGCATTCGCGGTAAGAAAGAAACTCCAGTGCGGCTTCTTGTGATACCAGGTGATTCAACGGATGGCTCTAAACGAAAACTTATTGAGCTTGTCCGTGACGAGGTAAAGTTAAAAGACCAGCAGGCAAAAGCCGAGGTGATAGACCTGCGTAAACCTAATGGCGGGACCACACGCATTGGCTGGATTCAATTGCCTTCCTTCTATGCTAACATCGACCCGCGTGCTACCGGTCCCCAAGCCAATACCACCCGCGATGTGGCGATCTTACTCAAACGCCTTGAACAGGAACGGATTGAAGGGCTCATTATGGATCTGCGGAAAAATGGGGGCGGTTCCCTTATGGAAGCGATTAGCCTTACCGGGCTCTTTGTACCCAAAGGTCCTGTCGTCCAGGTGAAGGATAATACTGGAAGAATTGCCATTTCATACTGTGACGATGCGAAAAACATGTATAGAGGCCCGTTGGTTGTCTTAGTGAACCATCTCAGTGCTTCTGCCAGTGAAATCTTTGCCGCCGCATTACAGGACTATGGTCGTGCTGTCATTGTTGGGGATTCTCGCACCTTCTGCAAAGGAACTGTACAAACGGTATTGGATGTGGGTCGTTTCATGCCTTTCTTTAGCCTAGCCGCCGCAGATGCTGGGAGTTTGAAACTGACCATCCAGAAATTTTACCGGATCAAAGGAGGCTCAACACAGCTCAAGGGAGTAGAGTCGGACATTGTGTTACCATCTCTGTACGACAACCCTCAAATCGGCGAGGGGGCCTTGCCAAATGCGTTACCATACGATGAAGTCCCACCCGTGGCCTTTCAGCGATACGAGGGCGATCTTTTCCTAAATCAACTACGAGCGCGTTCCATGGCTCGCGTTGTGGCTGACCCGGAGTTCGCTTATATTCGGGAAGAAATGGAGCGCATTCGCAAGCGACTGGAAGAAAATGTGGTCTCTCTGAACGAAAAGGAAAGACAGGCTGAATTGCAAGAATCCAAAGCGCGACAGGCTCGATAACAAAGAGCGTGCTGCGCGTAATGCGAGTATTGCTATGAAAGAATATAGTGTCACGCTAGATACCGTGAATCATCCCAAACTGGAGCCTGTCAAATATGATGATAAGAAAAATGCGAATGCGGACCTGGGTGGCGATTTTGGAGAGGCGTCGGATGTTATTGATACGCTGAAGCCGGGAATGGATCCTATTAAAAATGAAACACTGCGTATTGCTCAAGATTTAATCGACCTGACAGTGGCGGCAAAACAAGGGAGTACAGCTAGTATCTCTCCAAGAAACGAGCATTGAAACGTACCTTCTGCGGGCGTTTTTTTTCGCGGTCGTAAATAGAAAATCCGCATGTCCATTAAACCGAAAAAATCGATTTTCAAAAAAAGAAATTCTGTTAAAAAACTTACTCCAAAGGGCAAGCGGGAAGCCCCCTCAAAAACAGCACGCTCGCCTATTTCCGATTCGGTCGCAGAGGTCATTGAAGACATCCGCCAAGGCAGGATGGTTATAGTGACAGACGATGAAGGTCGTGAAAATGAGGGCGATTTGATCATGGCCGCGGAAAAGACAACGCCTGCGGCGGTAAATTTCATGGCAAGATTTGGGCGAGGACTGATTTGTGTCCCTGTTTTGCCGCGGCGAGCCCAGCAACTCGGATTATCGCGTATGGTGGAAAATAATCGCGAATGCCATCAGACCGATTTTACCGTGTCTGTGGATGCTCGAGAAGGAATTAGCACCGGCATCAGCGTCTATGACCGCGCAAAAACAATTCGCATACTTTCCAATCCGCGTTCCAAACATAAAAGTCTTGTCCAGCCCGGTCATATCTTCCCTTTACAAGCAAAAGAAGGGGGAGTACTCCAACGTGCAGGGCATACTGAGGCAGCGGTGGATCTTGCGCGTTTAGCTGGTCTCGACCCCTCCGGAGTCCTCTGTGAAATTTTGAACGAAGACGGCACCATGGCGCGCATGCCCGACTTATTGCGATTTAAGAAAAAGCACGCCCTAAAGCTTTGTACCATCCAAGACCTGATCGCCTATCGGCGAATGAGCGAAAAGCTCGTGGAACTCTGTGAAACGATTTCCCTTCCCACCGATTATGGAGATTTTCGACTTTATCTTTACGCTTCCAAATTGGATCAACAACATCATCTCGCCCTGGTTAAGGGTACCCTGGTTCCCGATGAACCGACCCTTGTTCGCGTCCATAGTGAATGCCTGACCGGTGATGTGTTCTCCTCTCAGCGATGTGATTGCGGGGGACAACTTCATGCTGCGCTGGAGAAAATTGCTGCTGAGAAAAAAGGGGTCCTTGTCTATATGCGACAAGAAGGACGCGGGATTGGTCTGGAATCGAAAATCCTGGCCTACAGATTGCAGGAAAAGGGACTGGACACGGTGGAAGCCAATGAACGTCTGGGTTTTCCAATGGATTTAAGGGAGTATGGCTTGGGAGCTCAAATATTGAGTGATCTTGGCGTCCGACGAATTCGACTACTCACCAACAATCCACGAAAAGTCGTAGGGTTGCAGGGTTATGATTTGGAGATCATGGAACAAATCCCATTAAAAATTTCTGAGAATCCCCATAATTCCAAGTACCTTGCGACAAAAAAGATGAAGATGGGTCATTATCTATAGATTTCCGTTGCTTTAAAAGGAAAGGCAACGACACCTCCGAAGTCCGGAAATATTTTTGTTCCAACTTGCATGCGGGATTGCGTGACCTGTCCAATTTGGAGAAAATCAAAAAATGGCAACATCGACTGGAGGGGAAAATCCTGAAACCAAAAATGGGGGTTTTAAATCGTTCGGAGTGGTAGTGGGGCAATACAATCCGGAGTTTTCAAAAGCCTTGGCAGAATCTGTGCGTAAGGAATTATTTAATTTAGAGCCGGAGACGGCGGTGGAATTTTTTTCTGTTCCCGGAGCTTTTGAAATTCCTTTAGTAATTAAGTTGTTAGCTCAAACTAACCGTTACAAAGCCCTCATCGCATTGGGTGTGATTATTCGTGGAGAGACCGCACACGGTGATTTGATTGGAACCGCCATAACGGAAGCCCTATTGCGCATTGCCTTGGAATTTTCCATTCCAGTAGTTCATGAAGTTCTTCTCGTGAATGATGAAGAGCAAGCTCGTCAGCGCGTGGGAGGTGAAGGGCAATACGACCGTGGAGTGGAAGCTGCACGAGTCGCAGTGGAAATGGCGAACCTTACGAAAAATCTTCGTAAATAAATTTATGGGAGTTCGCAGAGAAGGCAGAGAATCTGCCATTCAGTTTTTATATCAACGAGACAGCAATCCGGATTCCAATGTGCTTGATTTGCCGGAATTTTACAATTTGCGTGGTCTGAGCCCCAGTGCCCGTCGATTTTGTGATGTATTAGTCCGCGGTGTCCTACAGCACCTGGATGCCATCGATAAAATGATAAAAGCCAATACGCAAAACTATGAGCTCGCACGGATTTCCTCAGTCGATCGCAACATCCTGCGGATCGCTACCTATGAAATGCTACAGTGTCACGAAATTCCCCCTGTAGTCTCTATCAACGAAGCAATCGAAATCGCCAAAAAGTATAGCACTGAGGAATCTGGACGCTTTGTAAACGGCATTTTGGATAAGATTCGAATCACGTTAAATCGGCCGGCGAGAATAGCTGAAAAATAAGAAATAGCAGACTGTCAAACTCAATAAAAGCTCCAATATTCTAATACCGTGGCTCTTGGATTCTTAAAGTCTCTTTTACACAAAATTTCCGGACGCGCCGTAAATTGGGAAGAAATTGAAGAAATGCTCATTAGAGCGGACTTAGGTCCGACGTTGGCTCTGGAGATTGTGGATTCTTTAAAAAAGCGCTCCTCTCCGCCTTCTTCTGAGGAAATTATGACCGTTGTCCGCGAGCATATCATCCATCTCTTCCCTTCGATTGCACCGGAATGGACTCCGGTAGCTAACGCTCCCTACGTCGCCCTTCTGGTGGGGGTGAATGGCACCGGAAAAACCACTTCAGCGGCCAAACTTGCCTACCGTCTCCAACAAAAGGGGCACTCTGTTCTTCTTGTTGCAGCTGATACCTTTCGCGCTGCGGCGATTGAGCAGCTACAAACTTGGGGAGCTCGCCTTGGAATAGAAGTCATGCATAGCCAATACGGAGGCGATGCCGCCTCTTTGTGTTACGATGCATACGAGGCAGCAAAACGCCGCGGAGTTCAATTTTTGATCTGCGATACAGCGGGTCGTCTGCATACCAAATCAAATCTCATGCAGGAACTTTCCAAAGTCAGCCGCTTACTAGGTAAACAGAATCCCGAAGCGCCGCACCAAAAGCTTTTGATTGTAGATGCAACTACCGGAGTGAATGGCCTCGTTCAGGCCCAGGAATTTCACCAAACACTGGGGCTAACGGGCGTGATTCTTACCAAACTGGATGGCAGTGGTAAGGGAGGGATAGCGGTTGCCATTAGTCAGCAATTGGGCGTTGTTCCCCAGTTCTTAGGAACAGGCGAAAAGACAACCGATTTTGAATGTTTTGATCGGGAACGGTTTGTTACCGACATGATTTAAAAACTTCGTCGTACGTGCCTGGCTATAAAATTCCTGGCACCCCCCCGGCGCTCCTACTTGGTTAACATTCCCATAACATTAAAATGGTCCGTAGCGCGTTCTTCAGGAGGGATGGAAAATTGTGGGAAAAAATGGTACATAAAAAATAAATTTTGGCTAGATCCTATAATGGGGTTTCAATGCCACATTTTTATGATGTAGCAGAAATTTGATTTCGCAGACAGTGTGTCCCCTTTCAAAATTCACTATTCTGTTATGGGTGCCAGTTCAATTTTGCGCGACAAAGCTAGCCCAAAACATGCCAGTGCAGAATATATACAGCAAGAACGATGGGAGATACCCAGCGAAATATCATCGTCGAGCGAGTATGCTCAAAAAATTCAAATTAAAAAAGGCATTAGACGTTTTTTCCCTTCAAATCTGGGGGCTAAAATTAAAACAGGCATTAGACGTGTCTTGCCTTCAAATGTGGGGACTGAACCTGGTGCTTCTCTGTCGGATTTTGGTGCAACTACTGGAGAAGCAATTAGTGCTGGATTACAGGGGTTCAGCACTGCAGGTGTGTGTCCTATTCAGGTAGGCGGTGGAGGGAGTTTGGCATTGGGTGTTTTGAATATTCCTCTCACCGTACGAGAGACATACGAGTCAGTTCAGGAATTTAGACAAGCTTGGGTCGATAAACAAGGCGCTAAACGTGAGTTTGCCGGACAACCAGCAGTTTCAGGATTGCAAGCAAACGGAACACTTGAGTCCGTTCTTCCTGTAAGCAATTCAGCATCTTTATCGCCACGTGTGCATGCTGCGAAAAAAGAATACAAACATGCTGCGGAAAATCTTTTTTCCTCCGTGGGCGAAACCATAGATGCGGTCATAGATGTCACCGTTGGAGGAATGGCTTTTGCTCCCGTCGCAACAGAAGGAATAGCCGCCTTATCCGGTATAGGAGGCATCCTCGGTATTGTTACTTCTCTGATTCCGCTGAAAAGAAGCGTTACCGAAATAATCAGAAAATATCGTAAGTCAAAAATAATAAAACAATTAAATTCCAATTCTTCCTCCTGTATTAATCAATGTACCAATCAAACAGTTAAAAAACTCATCCAAATGCACCATGAGTTTCTGTTAAAAAAACGGCGCTCCTGGTTTTCAACCATATGGAGTGGGACCAATGTCTTGCGCAACATAGCTGTTGCTACACTGGGAATACTGGGAGCCATTGGAGTCTTTGGGTCTGCAGCCATGCTGGGTCCATTCATTGTGATAGGTATAGGAGCTGCCCTATATGGCATAGTGATAGGATGGAATATGTATTCTCATTGGAAAGAACGGCGTGATACTAATATTTTAATCAATCAGTTTAGAAAACAGCTGCAATTTAATATTGTAGCAGAGGATAAAAAAACTTCTCCTTTTGATAAAAACAAGTTTTTGGATGCTGAAATTTCTACATTTCTGAATCTATATCGGGATGAGATGACAGAAACTTGTTTGGATTATTTACTCGTATTAAAATATGTATCTCATGGTGGAGATGCTGAGATCAGACAAGCGATTCTGGATACCGCAAAAAATAAGTCGATGATCGCAAAATACTTAGATCTGATGCAATCGGAAAAACAATGGAAAAGTCAACCGATGGAAATATTAAAAAAAATGCGCTATTGTAGAGAGCATTGATTGAAACAGTTTTTTTGCCCCAGGCACTGTTTCAAAAAGCCAGACGGAAATATTGTCCTCAAAAACGAAAAGATGACACAGGGATAATGCTAACATACGATGAGTCTTTGCTCAGACTAATCTGATCCATGTGGGAACGATCTGAGGCTAAAACCCTCGATAATGCAGACTGACAACATTATAAGATGTATTGTCTTTTTCTGCCGTAAAAAGAAATAACTGCAAAGTCGC
>Ga0153924_1000497_pt1 | contig 24456 bp, 22 predicted proteins | sample TSNJ008MetaG_FD_104709 | JGI IMG/M metagenome (GOLD analysis project Ga0153924, IMG submission 104709) | Attine ant fungus gardens microbial communities from New Jersey, USA - TSNJ008 MetaG | ecosystem: Host-associated > Fungi > Mycelium > Unclassified | place: USA: New Jersey, Wharton State...
GTCTTGAGCAGGTTGTCGAGCTGGAAATTCAGGTTATCACAGCTCCAGGATATGAAAACAGCAAGAAGGAATACGACGCACACGTCAATTTGGCAACTGAGGAAGATTGATTTTCATAAGCTGAATAAAGAGTTAATCGAACGGATGGCACGCTAGAAAGCAGCTTACATCCTGTAGGTTCAGGAACCTTCCTCGTCGGCCGTATAGTTGGTGGCGTAGTCAAGGCTTTCGAATCCGGTGTTGTTGACAGTAATTTCGATGTGATACCTTCACATGCACGGTCTAATGGAGGGTTTTGGGATGACAAGAGAGAAGAGAGATGAAAAGAATAACATACAGTGATTCTGTGAACGGCTGGAAGGTTCATCAGAGCTCTCCGCCTCTCCAAAAATACGCTGCATCTCCGAATCATGATCCAAGAGATCTGAAATCAAGATTAGAAGCTTGACTACGGTATGAGAGGTCCTACTGACTGGAATGCTGGGGAAAGTCTTGTGAAATATGCAAGGTCATGCTGCGGCCATTGTAAGAGTCGAGCGGCTGAAGGCGGAGCGACTCATCAGTATCGTCACTGTCTTCAGCTGGAAGGTTGTTGTCAGACAGGGGGTTGCATGATAAACTGGACGAAACGTATACCTGAGAGAGATTTCAGGGGGAAAATAATGGTATCGCGAGAAGATCGAAGGATAGTATGTTTTTGAGAATCAAGATACTGTAGATCATGACTAGCAGAGTCTTTTATCCAGTGAGGGCGAGATAAGAAAGCAGAAAGACATGTGACTTACGCAGAGAGTGAACCGACTGGTCGTTGTTCGCGCTTTTCCTCTTTCCCTTCAAATCAGACTGATCTCGCGAGCTGGCAGGAAGAACGTCACTCTCGCTAGCGGTGGAGTCAGAGTCCCTTCTCGGCCTGCCTTTCTGTGGCGTGTCGCCAGGTTCTCTGAGGGCCTTGGAGAAGATATCGCGCAAAGATTCGCGTGCATGACTATGTCCACCGGAAGTTGAATCAGCCTCATCAAAGTCAAATTCGTGAAGAGCAGGTGAGGGTGGTCGGTAGACGGTAGGCGTGGGGTAGCCATTCGGGACGAGCTGAATGAGTTCGCGCAGACGTCCAGCAAGGCTTGGAGTTGGAGCGGCGGTTGTGTTCATCCTCGGAGTGGGATGCTCATCTTCCTCCTCCTCGATTGAGGTGCGCATGTCGCTCAGACTGAGTCCAGTCAAATGCGAAGGACAGTGTCCATGAGCCTCACAGTAACCAATACTTGATCAGTCACGTGCACATTTTGTTTATTTCACAAATTTGTGATGCAGTATTCGAACGCAGTCTGTAGTGTATAAAATACACTACGAGGTTCTATATAAGCAGATGAAAAGAGAAAGTCTGATTACTCACAACTGATACAGATCGTTTGAAGAAGAAAAGAGAAGAGGGAGGGAGTAGGAATCATCGCCTACCAACTTATGTTGCTAGTCCAAGGCAAATGCTGAAGGGATGTCAGACAGAAATGAGATGAAGTTTTTTACAAGCATTTAGTTCAGATCTAGACATGAAACGGCTGCAACTGTTCATGATATGAGCTCTAGTTTGCAAAGTCACAATGACCAAGACTCATTGGATGTTGGTGGAACAACAGCAGGCGGGGTGCTAGCAAGCATGCTGGCAGCACAGAACTAGGTGTGAAGCTAGTCCGGTTGATTGGCGATGCAATGAGACAAAGTTGATCCTCTTTTCATCTCTCTCACAGAACTGTGGGGAAAACTAAGTTCAAGGAGCACCTGTACAAATTAGTGGTTGCTGGAGGGACTTGATTGTTGAGTATTCTGGTCATTAGATTCGGATATGCACCTTTCTTAACAGCTTTCTAGGTGTTCAAGTCCCAGATAATCTTAAGAAAACTTTTTTCATAGGCATATCCCAATCTAATGACCAGAATACTCAACAATCAAGTCTCTCCAACAACCACCAATTTGCATGTGCTCTCCATTACACAAAGTTAATACAACTTTTCCCTGCTCATCCAACTCCCGCAGTCCAATCCAATCTTCGATGTACAAACGCTGTTCCCGCATCGGAACGATTGATTTTGCAAGCCGATGTTGCCCAGGACTGAAATAAAACCTACTCTCGTCTTCTATCGCCTCGGATCCGAACCAGGCGCTTTCTTTCGGCACCACCGTCTTGTCTTCGGTGAACATCACTAGAACCAGGTTGTTCAGAGAAGCCAAGTTGCGTGCGTAGGTCTTATTGCGCCCGTCTTCAACCTCGTTATTGATCCAGGGAAGAAAATGGTTCGCCCTGAGATAGCTCTCATAATTATGTGGGTCACGGTAATATTGTGCCTAGCGCAATTCAAGTGAGCCTGCTTCCAACCCGTGCGAGTGTTGTCCTGACCTGAATGAGGTTATTCTGCACCCACGCAGTGTAAACTCCTTTTCTCACAGCTACTCGGGCCATCTGGCAAAGGAGGTCATAAGGTCCACACAATGGCAAATCAGAGATGCCCATATGCTGCGAGCCAAATGTTATGAGGTTATGAACAGCCGGATTGTTGTATCTTTCGACATAGGCCCGCAAGAATTGTCCACCTGATTTATGCCACTAAGTACTTGCACAATACAAGCGAAAACAGGGGTTCGAACCTTGCGAGAAGCCTACGGCATCAAAACCTCTTTGTAACTCAGGTATTGACACGAGCTGTTCCGTGACAATTTCCAACTGCTCGTTGATATTGCCATACTAGGTGAAAACAATCGTTTAGCTGCGGAGGACAGCCCGCTGGTCTACATAAACATACGAAACCAGCTTTCCTATCTTCACCTTGGTCCTCGTAAATGTAGATAGAATGAATGAATATCCCAGGATGGACTTCTCCAATGAGCTTCATGAATTCGAGCATTCCTGGAGAGGAATGTGAATCACCTGAGTATTTAAAGTTAGCATATAGCGAGAGGGACAGATGTAGGGATAACCTAGTCCGTGCCATAGGACGAGAGGCCTTAGCGAAGGGAGGACAGATTCCGCCGCAAGCAAGGATGTTGCGCAGATCTGAAAGAAAACTTGTAATAACATGGTCGTTCGTGTCATTCAGTTCAGTTGCCATGAGTCACTGATAATGGCTATATTAAGTATTCTTCAATTGTACGCAGTCGTGTCCTGAGCTTTACAAGTCAACACTCTCAGTTCCACATCTCAGTGTCATTAGCTACTGCCATGCCTGCCTAGTGTGACGACTCGGTTTCTAGAACGTGAACTCACTGAACAGAACAATTGTATAGTTCCCGTACTGACACATGCCGATTTGCGCGTCAATGGATGAGTTCCAGGATTCTGCCGGTTTATCAAAAAATTTAGCTGTCCTAGCCTGTTCAATGACGTTCATCATCACGACCTATACAATTTAGGATTGATTGTAGTGCCTTCTAACGCTCCAACGTTTACTATGACTGGTCCTCATCCATACTATCCTCCGGACTTGACTTTCATAGAGTACATTCCTAATACTCATTCACCTATTGCGCTCATCGGAGCATGGGCAGGGGCCTTGTCCTTTGTGACGATCACCACCTTCGTCTGGCTCGCTCCCAAAAAGTTGTCAATCACTGAACGACTCATAACCCTTTGGTTTGTTACAAGTAACCACTGTCTCCATGGGTTGACTATCCGGTGCTGAAAATCAAACAGGCGGCTTCATTCACATCATCTTTGAGGGTTTGTCATCGGATTAGTTGTCTATCAACGGGCTATTTATTCAAGTTTACGCAATAGGACACTTCTTTCGGAATCACAAGACCCTCATTTCTTTAAACGATATCATATCTCAAGAATGGAAAGAATATGCAAAGTCTGATTCTAGATACCTTTCGTCTGACTCCTTTCTTCTTGCCATTGAAATGGTCACTTCGGTGAGGTCATCCTTTCCTTCATTTTCAGGCATCCAACTCGTTCCCCATCACCTCACAGCATGTCTGGGGTCCCTTGTGTCTCTACATAGCATTCGCAACTGCCAATCGATTCCCTTCACGCCACGTCTTAACGGTAATGATGTGCTTTGCACATATATACGGGAATGTCCTCTACTACACCACAACCTTCTTTGAAGGTTGTCCCCACAGTCGACCAGAATTCTTATACTTCTGGATCTACTTCATTGGCGCGAACGCCTTCTGGTTAGTCGCACCGATTAGTGAGCAGAATTCTCAGCACTCGAGTCTATTGCCTTCTTAATTATTGCATCTAGCCCTTTTGACAAGGTCTATTAGAATGATCAATACAGCAATGGCGAAAACAACCAACGACAAAGATGATAGGAAGAATAGGTAACACCCCAAAGATATGTAAGCATGCAGCATCTATTAAACCTGGTCCGATCCACTATGTGCATAACGGGTATCACGAATTACTTAAATACAACACTGCCGCTGAAGAAACACCAGTCAAATCAGATGTCTCCCCAATGCTATACTAGAAGTGCCTTGACAGTTTTTCCGGAACAGAGTGCTAACCACTCTCCGGTGGTTGTCGAAAGGCCGCTGGGGAGTGTCGTGCCCTGAATTGACGGTGACCACGCAAGATTTGTGACTTGACTAGGAGCCGTATAACACATTACAGGATCTGTGATGATCTTCTTTTTTATATCTGGTCGGGGAGAGTTCAATCTTGAATTCGTGTTTCTTTGAGAGACTGGATTCGATTGGGCATGTTCCAGAATGTCCCAGATCAGAACCTGACAGTCGTCAGCTGTATCAATCATAATTATAAGTAGGAATGCTTTGATCGTCATTGGAATTACATACCGATTGTCGCAAGTAAAGGTTGTTCAACGGAACCCCAGCCAAGTCCATTTATAGGAGCAACATGACCTCTCAATTCCATCACGGGCTGGCCGGGACTGCGCATATCAAGAATCTGTACGTCACGGCCGTCCATATGAAAAGTTGACATGTAGTTGGGATCAAGAGGATTGAATGCAATTCGTAGAAGAGGAGATGAAAGGGGCCGTGTTGTCGTTGAAGGGGAGGCGGGAGGTAGGGGATTCTTAGGTGCAGGTGTTTCGTATAGAATTGTGGAATGATCGAGAGCGCGAAGATCGAAGGCACGTAGACTACCGTCTGCACCGACAGAAACAAAGATATCGGTAGAGCCAGGCAACCATGCGACATCGTACACCTCTCGATCATGTGCTATGAGTTGTGTGATGGCAGTAGAAGTGTCAATATTCCAAACGGTACACGTTGTGTCGATTGAGGATGTGACAACAAGACTAGGCGATTTTTCGTTCCACGAGAAATTGGTCAGTGGCGCCCCAGTTGATTGATTCTGGACCTTTGATTGCTATAGGGCGCTTCAGCATGGGAGATGAAGAATCAATCAATGCAGAACATACACCTGACAGAGCAGTCTTCATCACAAGACTGTGTTGTCCACTGTTAGACGGCAGCCGTCCGACATAACTGGAGACATTCACTGGTCCATCACTGCTATACTCCCAGATGCGTAGGGCATCAGAAGTCGTTGCTATAAGTTCTGAGTTGGCAGATTTCTGCGACCAGGGATGACTTGCGGCAGTAGTGGGTTGCCATTGCAAACTTGTGGCCGGATAACCATGATATGCCTCAGCCAGGCTGACAAAATCTGGATAATCAGTGAAATTGTCCTCAACTAGGACATTTTCATCCCGGAGTCCAATAACGGCTATGTAGTTTTGGTAATTGTCGACTAGGGATGCAAGGCCTATCCGAAAAGCTGTTCTAGGATGTGCTTGCTGTCCGGGAGCGGGTGTTTTGTACCAATCCATGCAATGGACGGGCCCTAAGATCAAGTAAACGGAGAGAAGGAGTGAGCGAGCGAGTCACTGACATGGAGCCTCATACTGCAGAGTGGTTGTCTGGCTCATTCAGGGAGGGTTTTCTTGTCCGAGGCTACTGGATAGATGGATTGACTATCGAATGCTAACTCATGGTCAACTATTCCCACGATCTACTTTGCTGCTGGTGAAGCTATTCCCCACTACTTAGCTTCTGATTCCGATGCATGATTTAATAATCTCCAATTGTTGGACACCAGCTTATAGATCAGAGACGAGGGGTTGCTACTGTCCCCCGATCCACCATTCGGCAAATTGCGTTCATCTAGGAGCCTTGAAAGGCAGTGCCCTGTATGTCTCTCGAAATCACGTTGAAGAGTTGAAACCTACGTGCAGAGCAAAGCATATGGAAAGGCTCTGGCGTCATAAATAGGGAGAATGTTACCGCAGAAGGCTGCATGAATTTGTAAGTGAGGCTCCCCATATACAACCAATTCTTTTTCTCCAAGTACAGGGTATTGGTATTGTCTACTCGAGAAGCACCTCCAATTAGATTGTGAAAGGCTTTTTTTTCCTCAGAGGGGAGGTTGAATGAGAAGTAACCTGGTCACTGTGGCTTACTAGTTCATTAATGTTGAAGAAGCGAATGTTTTTAGAGGGCAAGGAACATCTCAGTCTGAGACTTCGCAATTTCCAGTTCATTCCTTCCCACCAAAAACGTCAGAAGATGAAGGTCGTAGAGATCCTTACAAAAAGTCATTGTGGGAATCGTAGACAAATTCAACGAACCCCAAAACACTGCGCGAATTTAAGATTAGACCAGTTCACATCCTTCGAAGAGTGTTCATATGAACATGACACCTGACGTAAGAAATACCGCCCCGCCCGTGATCAGACTCCTGAATGTTTATCCCAATGGGGTCATGTCAGCGGTGATGATGGTCTATGAGATCCAATCTAGACCAGGTATGTCAAATAGTTCATGCATTAAATCCCATCGTGATGGGTCGTGTGATACAAGAATTGCGCCTGTGGAGTACATTGAACAGCAGATTATACTAGATCAACAATTATATATCGCCTATGCTTCAGCCTTAGTCATGTCCCTCGTTATCCGCTCGTGCTTGTAAAGAGGTAGCTCGGGCCCTTTTATGCCCAAAATATACTTCTTAATATTGAAAAACAACGCCTTTGCCTGATATGTAGCATGTACCCGGGTTGGAACGCTGAAAACTTCACAAGGGGTCAGATCAAGTAGGGCAAGGGTAAGCTTCTTCCACAAACCTTGATCAAGTTCCTCGAGTGACAATGCTTTAGTTTCGGGGACAAATAACAAAACAGCGAAGAAGCCCACAACGCTACAGTTTTCAATGTCAGGATCTGCTATGTTCGAGTGTACAAGTCAGCTTACTTCCACGCAGCATACCAGCCAAAGGCCCCTATGGTCACCAGATGAGCAATGAAAGACTTGGATCCGTAAAAATAATTACCTTGCGCCTTGAAAGCCCCGAGCAAAGGGGGGAACGTAATCGAAATAACGAAATTACTGCAGCCCTTCTCAGTTGATTGATCACGATTGTCAGAGGGCCGAACTTACAAGAACCAGAGCGTGGCAGTGGCAAAACTCATTCCGATGTCTCTCACGTAAAGGGGAAATGCTTCGGCTGAATACTGGGGCACCTCAGACTATTGCAAGAACGTACGGGAAGAAACGAACCGTGAATGGAACTGGACCTTCTCCTGGGGAATAAGCCATTCCAAAAAGATAGATACCAAGAGTGATAACGGCTAGATGGGCCTGGGATGTTTCGGGTATCCAACTTAGAAACCATTAGTTTCTGTGGTCTGGAATAATTGATTGGCGGCACTTACAAGGCAAACCCAGTCATCAAAAGGAAGATGGCCATCAAGGGAAAAGTCGTCAGTAGCAAATTACGTCGACCGAAAGTATCGATAGTCCAAATGGCCGGAAATGCAAACACAAAATTCACCGCTCCAAATCCAAATGAGGCCAACAACGTTTGTGTTGACGAAAAGTTGGCTTCAGCAAAAATTTCCGACTATAGACGTAGCAGTTGTCAGATTATTGCTGAGTCAAGGAAGAAAGACAGTATACCGAGTAGTATGCGATCACATTCACACCACAGCTACATTATCATAAGTTGTCTTTTTATCCTGAAATTTACGAACGTCTCACAATTGTTGCCTGACAAGCAGTTGAGCACGCAAGAAACAAGAGGGATATATGATATGTCACGTACATGAACATGACAATGAAGGAGGCAAGCGCCGCTCGGCGGTTTCGGGGAACCGTGAATAGCTCGAAAAACTTATTACTTTTCCTCTCCATATCTTTCTCTGCTTCAATCAATACATGCATATCTATATCATGATAGAAATCGGCGCTCAATGAGAAGAGTCATATGTAACTTACAGTACAAATCCCTAGCAGCCTGAAGTGGGTGCATACGCAGCTTCGAGAGCGATTCAAAAGCCTTGCGATGACGACCCTTGGAGAGATACCAACGCGGCGATTCGGGGCAAAAGAATACTTGAACAACAATGAATAATGCAGGAACCCCAGCCTATTATGACAAATCAAGCGCTGAATATCAAAGTCAATAAAACAAGACGTACACTTGCGAGCATCAACCGCCAGTTAAGGCCATGAATATGGGGTCTATCCTGCACTTTAAAAAACACTAGATCCATAACAAATCCCATCATAATGCCGAAGGCCGTCCATGTTTGCCTTCCGATTGCTTATCAGTCCCGCTGAGATTTGCACAAGAGCACCCAGTAAAGCTTACCACATCATCACCAAAGCACCTCGAATAAGTGGAGGTGCACCTATGGATGCAGAAAACAATTGAGACAAACCACCAACAATTCCTGCAGATAAAACTCGACTGACATTCGGCAGCATACACAGGTACGGTGGAGCTTTTCGGCCCGATGCCTAGACCAAGAACAAAGCGTGCCACGAATAGGTGCGGCCAGGAGTTGGTGACTCCCTGCCAGACGCATGTAAGGAAAGAAAAGAGAGCAGTGATAAAAATAGTGCCTCTCCTCCCAACCAACCGGTTCAGCTAAAAACAGAAACAAGGATGAGCCCTCCTAGATCCGAGACTATCATAAAAGCACAAACCGGTTCGGTCAACCAACAGCCGAGCACAGCGCAGCACAGCTATCAATTTAACATAAATTATGATGGCGGGGAATTAGCAAATGAAACCCACGTAGGGCGCAGAGTTTACCAGGCCTAATAGCCATTGGTTTCTGCTGTTCTCCTGGTCGGTCCCTCCACGCGGATTGATCCCAAATTGAGGTGCGAAGAAGAGATTAGCTCCATTGATGACGGATTCATCCATCTGTATTGAATGAAATCAGTGACACTTCGACTAATGAATTGCAACAACGGACACCCTGGACCGCAGCCGCCACTGCATCAGAGGGATTGAAATGAGTTCCATTACGACGAAAACTCAAAGGTTCTGAGCTTACCAGAGCAAAGGGTGACAAGATAGTATAACATCTTCGGATGCCTCCACTTGTTAGCGACTTCGTCTCGCAATGCTTGCTTATCCGTTTCAGTAAGCAACGGCAGATTTTCGAATGCGAGGGGATCCTGAGCCACCAAAGCACCCTTCCTGAAGAGTTCGGACATATCCTCAAGACCGTTCCTGAGAGCAAACATTTCGCCATCCTTTATAAGCTCGTCCTGCGGAATTCCTGCGAGCGGATTAGCCAGCTTAGCATTGAGGTTCCCGACCTCGTTCCTGCCGGAAAGGCTAGCATTCTCAGCGAGGGAGACAGAAGATTCGCGTTTGATTGCCAAGCCATCGGCTTTTTCTACGACAGTAGTATCATTAATAGCAAGTCCCGTGCGATTAGAAGGGATAGATGTCATAGGAGGGAGTGGGGATGAAACGAACTACAAGTCAGCCAGTTTTCTTCTCTTATAGGAGAAGTGCGGCCTGGACCAGCACATTTTCCCGTGGGTATAGAGCTAGAACTAAAAATAAAAACCGAAACTATCATACAGAACGAAGTGGAAGTGGTGTCAATACATGTGGGTTCGGGTTCGGCGAGTCATGTGAATGTCACTGATGCTTCACGTCAATATTGCAAGTTCAGTGACGTCATATGTCAACGCCGAGAGAATGTTGGAATGCTCATAAAATCTCAACAAGAATTGTCCCGACGGTCAGCACTTTATGTAGTATGTTGTCGATACTATTGCTTCGGAATCATACGATTAGAGCTTGCACGGGACGATCACACGACCCACTAGACAAAAGGTGGGAAAGACATTTTGACCTGATATGGAAACTGTACAACAAGTTGTTGGGAAAGTTCTCAGGTATAAATTCAAGAAGCAGATCAAACCTATACATCTGTTCTTTAAGTTGATTTATGTTGTCTCTCAGTTTTTTCTATTACAACATCTGTGTTTCATAAGGAGTTTAGATAAAAAGCTCACAATCTAATTATAGCCTTAGACTGTTTGTGTTCTCCTAATAGCATACTGTTTTACGCTATGATCTTAATCCTTACTTCTCTGATAGATTATTTTGTAGATGTCTGATATATGCATTTTTGCTGAAAAGATGATCAATTTTTTTTACACAATGCTTAAACACAATCCATGGCAGGCACAATGTACACTACTTATATGTTGAGAGAGGCAGACAGGAAAAGAAGACTAACTGGGAAACAGGTAGAGAATAGAGACAATTTAAGTGACTTGCTCTGGGAAGCAGAAGGCACTAGGATCATCTTTCAGGAAATTGTGATAGTGTCACGCTCCTCCCCATCGCGTGACACCTAACTACCCTTCCATTAGTCGCTTTTCGGGTGCGAGGCCCAAACACATAATTTTTCTGAGCTCCGCTCTCTGTTTTCTATTTCCTAAAGTATCTAAGTACAAGAGCTGAGTCTAGTTTCGTTCTTAAATAAGAATCTTCTCTTCCTCTGAGATAATCCCGCCCAATTTGTGAGGCTTGACAGATAGACAATATACAACTAAGAAGAAATCAGAGTATCTGTTATATTTTATGAGAATATGGGTTCTTGTTTCAATTGGTGTATGACCACAAGATCAGGAAAGAAGCATTTTCTGTATTCTCCAATGGAGGCACGAAGCTCTTGAGTCAAGTACTTATCTATGATCTACTATCTCTGTCCAACGGATAGACCAAGACCATCTTGTGATCCAGAGAATATAAAGTAAGCTGCTGTAGAGACCATGCTAGTCATTGTATTGAGCAGGCATTGTCGGTCAGTCTTCATGAAAAACTTTCTTTAACTAAAATCTTTGTACATCTTTAGCAGTTCTATCTGGTATTCTCATAAGTATTTTCTTCAATTCAAACAATAACTGAGTCAAGCTCGAAGAATCATGTAACATGTTTAGAAGATACCAAATCTTGATTGAGTAGATGCTACCTAGATCTTATTATGGATGCAGTCTTGATTACGTAAACATACATGATGTCACTTTGGCTCCCACAACATGGGGTGCTAGCATAATGACACCTGCCAAGACTTGCCATTCAGGTCAGTGTTCCTGGTGAAATGAACGCCGCCTCGGCCGACATTTTTCTGATCGTAAGGGCAAAATTCCTTTTCGGGATCCCATTCAATTTCAAAGTGACTTTAATAAGAATAAGGCACCAACGCTCGTCACTGAAGAAGACTCAGCAGTCGGCGGGTTGCCTAGGGCCACAATTCTCACCTAAGAGGTTGGGTCCAGGTGACTACGGACAGGTGTGGATTTCACACCTCCACAAGGTAGGGTGGGGGAAACCATCAATAAATGGAGCTAAAGCTCGGAGTGGACTGATGGGATCAATCGCTTTTGCTCACATGAGCAAGAAGCTCCACGATCATGTCAAGTTCCTAGTTTTCCTTGAATGTATTTTCATAATGGTATATATATCAGGCCCGCAAACTTGAAGGGAGTCAAGCTCATCAGAGCCTCTCGCCCCTCTTGCCAAAAACTTGCGAATATCAATGCCTGTAGACGACATTCACCAGGATACAGACTCCATGAGCCTGGAAGCTCAGAAAGAAAGTCCTATCCTCGTCAATAACATCAATGCTAAGCATGTCTAGTTCACTTGGCTCCCTTAGATAACCAGTTGACCAAAAAATGTAGGATCCGAAATCCTCTACATAATATTCCAAGGGAGGAGCTTATGTCTCAAGTAGAAGAATTTGCCATCGAGAAAGGGATGGAGGACATCATGAGCTTATTAAAGAAGGGTGCTCTTGTCGCACAAAACCCCTCGAATTTTGAGACGATACCGGAGCTTGATGAGGCGGATAAAGAAGTCATCCGCCGCGAGACTACTCGTAAGCATCCCTATCCAAGGGCCGTCTTACATTGACACTATCCTCTCAAAAGACAGATGGAGCCAACCGATAGGTCTGTACTTTACAGTCATTCTATGTTCCATCGCAGCAGCTGTACAGTACGTTCCTTCTGTCTGATGCTTCAGTGCCTTTTCCATATCGTCTTCAGGGGATGGGACCAGACTGGGTCTAATGGTGCAAATTTGTCTTTCCCGGACGAGTTTAACATTCGTTTGGATGATCCGGTTTTTGGGAGCAGAAACCAGTGGATAGTTGGAGCGATCAATGCGGGGTGAGCTTGTCGTGATTGAAAGTATCTAATATGCTGACACTCCAAGGCCTTATATCGCCTGTGCCTTGGTAGGCTGTTGGCTCACTGATCCATTGAATTATTATTTGGGACGCCGTGGTGCCCTCTTTATCTCTGGTATCTTCTGCACATTTTCTGTCATCGGATCTGGCTGTGCGCAAACCTGGCCTCAGCTTTTCGTACGTGCGCTTTGAATTTGGATGGATATCTGTTGATGGCCAGGAAACTTAGGTCACTCGTCTACTTCTTGGTATTGGAATGGGCGTTAAGGCATCCACAGCACCGGTCTATGCAGCTGAAAACACGCCAGCGAGCATACGAGGTGGTCTTGTGATGTCTTGGCAGTTATGGGCAAGTGGAATTCAGTTCAACCCCGAGCCAAATTGACTCATGGCAACAGACGGCGTTTGGGATATTCTTAGGGTTCTGTGCTAACCTGATATTGTACCGAGTCGGCAATATTGCCTGGCGCTTACAGCTTGCCTCTGCTTTCCTTCCTGCGGTACCTCTTGTTTTGGGAATCTATCTTTGTCCTGGTACGTTCCATCAAACGTCAGCAGATAACCTACTAAGGACTAGCAGAATCTCCTCGATGGCTCATGAAGAAGAACCTCTACAACAAGGCATATGCCTCCTTCTTACGATTGAGAAACTCAGAATTACAAGCTGCGAGGGACTTATTTTATGTGCACAAACAACTTCAAGAGGAATACGCTGTAACTACAGGTTCCAATTATATCGCAAGATTCTTTGAGCTTTTCACTGTCCCACGTGTTCGCCGGGCGACTTTGGCAAGCTTCGTCGTTATGATCGCCCAACAGATGTGCGGCATCAATATCATTGCATTCTATTCTTCATCTATCTTCGCAGACGCTGGCTATTCTGTGAAGTCTGCGTTACTCGCATCCTGGGGATTTGGACTCGTTAATTGGCTTTTCGCCTTTCCTGCTGTTTGGGTAAATCTCAAAAATATGCAATAGATTTGAACTGACAGCTCCTCTTAGACAATTGATACATTCGGCAGACGGAACCTATTGTTATTCACTTTTCCAAACATGGCCTGGTCTCTATTAGCTGCTGGCTTCTGTTTCTTCATTCCGACTGACAGCTCTGCAAGAGTACCTCTGGTGGCCCTATTTATATTCATTTTCGCAGGTAGTCCTAAGTTTTCGACCTCCTGCAACAATTAATCAGTCCCCAGCTTTCTATTCCCCGGGAGAAGGTCCTGTTCCGTTTACTTATTCTGCCGAGGTTTTCCCTCTCACTCATCGAGAGGTGGGCATGTAAGATAATCATCGTCCTTTAATCAGTCATCTTCTCACTCTGGCAGGTCATGGGCCGTTGCTACCTGTTTGGGCTGGGCCGCCGTATTGTCTCTTACTTGGCCCCGGATGGTGGCCGCGTTCACTACGACCGGAGGTGAGCAGACGCCACCCTTTCTCTTCAGAGCAAAAGCATTGAACGACGTGTTCGCACAGCCTTCGGATTCTATGCTGGGACGAATGTGTTCGCGCTGATTATGATATTCCTATTCATGCCAGAAACCAAACAACGCACTTTGGAGGTAACCTCAAATTACTCTTACAATTCTGATTTGGTTTCTAAGCATCATCCGCGTATAGGAACTTGACTACGTATTCGCTGTCCCGACGCACCAGCATGTGCATTATCAGGTCACGAAATTCATACCGTATTGGTTCAAACGTTGGATCTTGTTTCAAAAGGATGCCAAGCTAGAGCCGCTGTATGACTTCAGGCAGGTTCAATCGATAACTGTGTTCGAGAAAGGTGCTGGCCATTAATGAGAACGAGTAATTAAATTCTCACATTGATTCATGGAATACATAATTCAGTCATGTCAGGTACTAGATTGCAGCACATTTGATCATTACTTTACCATGACCATTCATTATTCTGATCTGTTTTGCTTGGAGGTTCTTTGATAAATTATCATGACTCATCAATTGCAATATGGGGCAGTTCTTGGATGCTGCGGGTTGTGGAGATTCGACACATGACCAAGGTAAAATGGATCTCTTAGCGACCAGGTCTCGCAGATTCCGAACTTCTATTATCAAATATTCGATCACGTCGCGCTCTTAGTTACACATGGTAGGAGACAGTGGAAAGCAGGATACTTTGAGATACCTTGAGTTGTTTATGCGTAGCAGAGGACTTGGTATTCCTATCTCAAAATGTCAGGAACCCTGAGGAGTCGTAGTGTATCTGAAGACTAACCCTAACGAGTTTTTCACCACCATCGTAGGGAATGAGGGCGCCTAGAAACACATCAGTTTATCACCTCAAAGAAATAACCTCATCTACCGTTGATATTGATGCTGGCCTTGCCGGGGTGCCAAGCACCCTTGTGCTCAGCCTTCACAACATAAAGTGGAGCCTGATCCTTTTCGTAGCCACCTTCCACGGGCGTAGCGCCTAGATAGCCCACGTTGATCGTATTTGCGGTCGACACCCATTTCAATGCCCTCATGTCCCCAAGGAGGATCTCGTATCTATCGAACTGTGTCTGATCAGCAAAATGGTCGAATGTGCATTCTGAGATGTTTACATGGTGTTCCTTATCCTTGTAGCCGATCACGGCTCCTTTCTTGAAAACATCTGAGGCCTTTCCAGGTGCTGTTTCAGGACAGAAAGTTCATATTTTTGGAACAAACTTGATCGGAGATACGCACTAACGTTGCCCTTTGGTTGATATTTAGATACTTTCATACTGTGTTAAGTAATAATCTGGACTCACGTCGATCCACGCGCGAGCGACAAACAGAGTCCAATCTTTTTCCACACCTGTTGAGATGGAATTTCGGGGGATATTCTTCCCCTCATTATAGACCCAAGTAGCTGGGCTACGGGGACCATACTGATGAAATTCGTTCCCATGTGCCCTTGCAGCACTGGCCCAAGCTTCAAATCCTTCTTTCTGAAGGCAGGTTTAGATCGTCCGCTCAACGTCTTGAACTAGATAATTACCTCGTCTTTCTTGTGTCCATGGTGCATGACAGCCGCGCCAAGAGCACCGAGACCAAGAGCCAAGCCACCAGCGACCTATGTAGTCGGCAATTCGATCATATTGAACATTATGATCAGAATGCAACTGACCTCGAGCCCCGTCTTGTGTTCTTGAAACCAGTTCTTAGTTTCCCCTTCACCTTGAGGTGGGGAGCCTAAATAATAAATCCAAGACTGGAACTGGAGCACTCACCTTGTTCGTCTTTACCATAGTCCCAGGAAGGTTGCTGTTGCTGATGCTGTTGCTGTTGCTGTTGCCAGCTCTGTTGCTGTTCATACTTCTCTGATTGCTGATGAATAGGATTTTGAGTCCGCCCCCAGAGAGCGGGCGTGATGTCTGGAGCCCAATCGGACTTGAAACACTTCAGCTCAACGTCGAGTACATGAATCAACCAATATTCACCTGAGAACGGTGGGGTTGAACTATCTTGTAGTATCCACCTGGATGGGGTGTCACCTATGAGACTCGATACCTTGGACGAATATAGATGATCCACTAACCCTGATACTCAACGACATCGCCGTAGTTGTATTCAGTTCCGGGCTCCCAGTATTGAGTCATGCCTGTAAGGATATCAAGGTTACCTCTTGTTTTGATAAGAAAACGGCTTTTTATAACAGAATTCAACCTCGCTGACTGTGCCTTGGGTAATCATATCAAAGAATCCATCAGCCAATAGTCATCTGGGATCGTGGTGCTGCCTCAAGGATGATCAGTAGATATAGACAGATGGTTACGAGGGCTGGTTATCGATGAGATCAGTAGGGGAGTTGAGCTATTCTCGCTTCTCAATAAAGCTTCCAGGACAGCGAGCATAATTTACCGGGATTTTGGGTCCAGCATGTGGGTCTGGGCTGTTGAACAACTCTGGTAACCATATGGTCTAAGACGAATCATTGGCTGGAGTAGAAATACCCTCAATTTTTTTGGCTCTCCGCAAAGATGCAGATAGCTGGCAAGGTCATCACTCCAGCCAGCTAGCCGGCACTTGATATTTGAAGGGATGTGACAGTATCGTGACACACTTTGCCAATTCCGATCGAGTACACCGAGTCGAGTTCTTTGTCGAGTTCTTCCTAGTTCTTTATATCAACACCTGTTATCTTCATTTTTGGACAAGAAAACAATGTTAGGAGCGGCAGCATCTGCAGGAGCATCTAAATTTCAAGCATTCCTGAATCACCCAGCTGGTAGGGCTCACTCGTTTTATTCCTGATTGTTTCGCCTAGTCCGCATCTTGTTTAGGACCCAGGACTGTATTCTTTTGGGCTCCATTGATGAAATGGTGTTTGGTAGGAGCCGGACTTAAGGATATGACTCGTCCTGCAGATAAACTCAGTGTTTCACAAAACCTTGGTGCGCATGGATGGTGGCTCGTTGACAGTCAACTGTTATTCAAACGTCCATAAAATGCAGCTTTGGCTGCTACAGGATTCATCTGGGTTCGATACTCGCTCGTGATTACTCCAGTAAACTACAGTCTGGCTGCTGTAGGCAACACATTTTCCTTTAGAAAGTGCCATGCTGACAATTCCTCTGAAGGTTAACTTCTTTGTTGGAATATCTGGCCTCAGTCAACTAGGACGGATTGCCCAGTACGTTAGGAAATTTATTTCAAGACTGACAACGTGCTGACTGTAGCCAAATATCCAAGTTATCATCGCACAAATCCCGAAGCCAGTAAATCTACTTAATCGACTCAATTTTGGTATGGGTTATACCTGGTATACATTCAAATTATTTGCCGTCTGTGAATGGGATAAAGACAGACCTACATCCCCGTCATCTTGAACGCGACTCAGAATTTTTTCTACTCCTTGTTCGATCTGTTTCATCGGCATAATGACCGTCTCTGCCACCCACTACATTCTTGAGCCCCAGTTGCGACTCTTTGAGTGTACGGCTGGCGACGTCCATTAAATTGCTGAACAATCTTTCGAGGTTCGAATTCTGTGTCACATCCTCATTGAGGTTTGTAGTATCTTGCCATTCTTTATGACGACCAAAGGATTCCCAAGCCTTGGGTCTTCCAGTGGATTTTCGTGAATCTCCCATGTGAATCTCCTGCCTACTACCAACAGTATCCAGCCCTTTTATGATGTCTGACAAGTAGTCAAGGAAGTGTAAGGCAAAGCCAGAAGTCACAATGCCACCAGTCTGAGTGCTACCCAAGCACCATCCAATGGTTGTGGCAAGGGCGCCAAACAGAATCCCCCACTTCGCAAACCAGAGACTAGTGCGGATTAGCCATGATGTCGTCCGATATATGCTCAGTAGTGCAAGGTAGGTAGCGATCAAACTGATTAAGGGGGGTAGGAGTGTTTGTGCATTCCACTCTGCCGGACTTTTGGACAGTAGGGAGATGACAAGACCGAGGAAGGCGGACAAGAGGACAAGGCATTGGGACAAAAATTGGATGACAAAACTATATAAAGGAGGGGGTAGAGCATCCGCAAGGTATGAAAGAAGGGGATTGAGCACGGTGGGGAGGCGGAGGTTGCCTGGATCCATGACTGTTGTGTTGAGGCTGCATAACCTGCCGACTCACGAGACACGATCTATCCACGTGATGGGCGTTCGCTTTGTTGGTCATTGGACGATCCTTTTCTGGTCAATCAACTTCCTAATTTAGAACGGTCACAAATAACTTTTGAAACTGGGGTTCATTGTCTCAATCAATCGGAGGACTCCGCTGTCATGGTTGATGTCGCATCATTCAGTTTCATGCTCCACGATACCAATAAACTTCTTAACCGAGAATCAAATCAACATTTGCAAACAACGCTGTTTATAAGTTCCCGTCTATAGCAGCCCTTTAACTCCTCTTCTCTTCTTGCTTCTCCCATCTCATTCCTTCGTTCGCAATCATGACCATCAAGCGCAAATACGAGGTTGAGGTCGATGATGTTCTCCCTGTGAGCCTTTGGTTATTGCCATATATGGCGAGCTCTAATAGCTATCAGTCCAAAAAGCAGCTGAAACTTGTCCCATTCCCATATATTAAGATTGACTCAGATGATGACGCTGCGATGTCTGAGGCAGAGCCTTTGTACCCTGACGTAGCTCATATGCGTCTCCCGTCCAATGTCAGCACAGTGTCGTCAAACGCGTTTAACTCTCCCGTGTTCGAATCGCGTATGCTTCAATCACCGTTCATCTCAGTGGATGTGATCACTTACCTGCGCCACCAGCATCTTATCCTGGTTTTGACATCTATCCGCTGCCGTTCTTGACCGCTGATGGCAGTATGAAACCTAATTCTCACAGCTACTCACATTATGTGGATCAGTCACCGAATCGTCATTCTGGTCTTCTTCAGCCCTCCAGTGGTTTTCGCCACCATGGGTACGTCTATTTTTATGCATGTTCTGTAGAGAGCATTAGTTCTCAAGCTTATATGCGCTTTTGTCTCTTGTCGATGACCATTGACATCTACAGAACTGGCTGCTCACAAATACCGAAACTTCGTGTCGCTTGTGCTTCGGGCCCCAATGGACAACGCACCATGTGGAGTTTCTGCGAACAATGCGGCGCTATATCAATGGTCGACAGCGATTAAAAAACAACGGGATTGAAATTTTTAGGAAATCAAGTCTATCATCCATCCTCTCCATTGCTCTGGTACCACCTGCTCTATCTTATTCGCCTTTATCATTATTCCTATTCCACCTCCATTCTGGACGTATCGATCAACCTATTCAAGAGACCGCACTGAACTAACTGCTTTTGAAGACATCCCGGCTCCTCCCAATCGAAACGTAATATTTTCATATTCTGGCGACACCTTGGTCATCCTCTGCTCCATGAAAGCGTGTTCTCTGTATGTCTTCTCTCTGCTTCATCTGTAGTCAGTCTCGTACTATATCCGTCTGTATGTACAATGCTTGTCAACGAAAATTGAACATCGGTTCTGAACCGTACCAATAATTGAGGGTGCGCCAAGCGAGCATTATGGAATTAGGTATCTAATCTCCACCGATTCAGGCTCCACTCGGTTTCGGGGTCGACATAACTTCCACAGTCTTGATGGATATGTATCGTGACCATATTGACAATCATGGTATAGTAATTCTCATATCATGCCTGCTGAAAAGGCAGGAAGCCATATTGTGGTTCTTAGCAGTTACTGTATTAGCCAATTCAATACACCTCCCACCGGTCAATAATGGTCCAACAAGCTCCTCCACAACTTCCTAAGGTGTGTTGGAATTTCTTTCTATGTTTTGGAACAGAGGAATCTAATTAACAAGAATTATCATACAGCCAAACAAAGATGTCTTGTATACAAGTTCTACTTTCCAATAAAGCGTCAGAAATGTCGATTGTATGATAGCTTATATAATATGAATCAAAAGATAAGTCCATATAAGGTTATATGAGAGAATGTATTTTAAGTAGTCTGCCTCAAGCAAGGGGTTGAGGGGGTCATTCAACTAATTCTTTCTTCCCCAGACAACGTATGCAGTCAAACCACTACATATCGGCCTACATGGTTCATATCCACGAATCTCCTATCCTCCTTTCTTGAAGGCTTTCAGTTGTCTTGAGCCATCAGCCACTGAGAACTTGATACATACTCCTGAATTTTTTGTTGCATTAGAATTTTAAGTGTAAGGAGCACATCTTCCAAGACGCAATATTTGTAGTGTATATGTAGTGTCTTATGCACACCAATCTATGGGCTTTTGAATGATTCTCAGGGTTTATAGCTTAGTGGACTGAAAATCCTATGGATCATCAGAGGTTATGGAAAGATACGTTGGGGTTGGGTGAGGGCAATGTCCGCTGCAATGGCATTCAAAATAGTAGTAGAGGGTGCAGTCATAGCCATATTGGGGGTACCTTTCCGATTGTTCATCACAGCGGGGTGCAGATTGTTAGTGCCATGAGCGGTCCGCTATCCATTGCTCTTCTCAAAGTCCTTGTCTCATGTCTTGGTCAGACTACTCAGTCTTTGCAAACCCAACTTTTGATCCTAACGACTATGCCAATGCCATCCTGGCTGGTGAATCATATCCTCCTCAATCTGATGTGAAAGTGGCTCCCAAACACGCGTCCAATTCGACAAAATCTACTTTACAAGACTCAATCGCAAAAGAGGATCTATCTGTCGAGATAGCCAAGTTGACACTTGGTATAGATGATGTATCTAAACAGATCAGAAATTTAGTGGGTCTTCAAAAGCCTCTCATATGCTCTTGTTTCTCAAATTTTTAGGTGACTGCCCATCATGAGGATTTGTTACAGCAAGCTACCAATGCCAATAAACTGGGCGGATCGCTCATCTCTATCCGACAGGGTTTAAAAGACCTGGACCTGTCGGCTGATAAGTGCGGGTCCGGTTATCCATACCTGTAAGATTGATACTCAACACATCGTAGACTGAAGGCCAAGATACATACGCCTTATGAGTCGCTACAAGTACACATTTCGCGACTACATACACTCCATCAGGCATCTGATGTCCTTCGCCGAGCATCACGTTTCGTCGTCTTGGCTCGACGACTTCAGGTTCAGATGAATGAGATGAACGACAAAGTAGACGGAGAGGGCAAATCCACTATTCAAATGGACAGTCAAAGTACGTCCGTGCAAGCACAAAATATGGATGCCGGGGATGAGAAGGAGAGGGCGATTGCAAAGGCAGCTTTAAGCATTGCTGAGCTCGGTTTGTTACATTTGTCGCATCCACATGTCTATCATAATCTGGGAATTCCAGTCTCCCTGCTTGAAGGGTTGCCAGATGAATCTCCGGTACCTCGACCACCAGAAGACTACGATAGTTTGAAAGAACCAGATGATGGAGAAGTCACCCAGGAGGTTTCACTGCGGTCAATAAATGCTATCTCAGCATACGAACCGTTCATCCAGTGCTCTCGCGTAAGGGTGACAAAAGAAATGGAGAATATGGTTGGTGCAGGTTTGAAAACATTGGTGAGCGCAAATTTCTTCGACTAATGTGTGCCTCTGCCCAACGGCCTAGAACCAAACTCTTCTTGCTTCTTCCCTTCAAACAGCATATAATCTTGGGGTGCTCCCGACTCTTGTTCAACGGTTGTTGTCTGATTTGACACACGCGGTTGAAGAATGTATACAAAATGCCTTCGATCTGGCAAGGATATCTAAAGATGCCATCGCCAATGGTATTCTCAACCTCCCACTATCCTGAGATTTATTGAATCGTATCGTAATCAGATTCTGGCGCGCCTCCAAACTCCCTTCTGTCACCTGCGGCTTATCGCTCACGAGTGAGAACTGAGCCAACCAGTGCTACGGTTCCACAATATACTACAGCCCTTTGGGTGCGGTTGGAGTCGATGTTCGAAGAAATGACGAGTTGCTGCACACGGGTATGGCCTATGTTCCATTCTATCTTCATTCGGCTTCTGTTGGCGTTTATCTCAAACCCCCGGAGATTTGCCATCGTGGTTTCGTTCTGATCAAAATTATGTGTTCTAAATCAGTATCTTTTAGGTGTATACTCTTGAGAGGGTCCTCAAGATGAAGAAAGACACCACTACTCAGACATTATTCCTGGATGAGGCAATGAAAGTAAGATACACCGACTGGTGTCAGGCTGTCCCTGTCATCTTTGGGTCCCTGTGAATGCTGCGGTAATTCATCTCATGTGCTGATAGTTTCCTATCACTCTAGTTATTGGAAAACAAACCAAGTACAATATTTTGGGCCTCCCTATCACGATATTTGGAAAGAAGTGTTCGTGACAATCTCAAAGGTATGGTTGGATGTTCATAATGTGGTGATATCCCCTTCATCCTAGCTTATCCAGGCTCAACCTTCCTTCAAAACACTCTTGGCAGTGGTTACCCTAGGTTACTACGCCTATTTCATGAATTTTTTGCAAAAATTGGTGTGCATACAGACACGGTTTATATCAGTACTTTTCAGAGGTATTTGTTTTGTACCTGTGTTCTGAGTCTTACTAATGATATCTGTCTTTGGGTGTGACCAGCCCTGAAACGATCGTGATTTTGCGATCTATATCTAACATAGAGTCCTTGTATCTGTCACGGTCATCAAACAAGTTGAATGAGGTGGTCGGACAAGCCTTTTCTGGGGGTATCAGGGCACCACCTGGATCCTCTGAGGGGACTAATATTGCACGTATAGTTTCCAATGAACTAGATGCGGCTCGGTTTGATCCTCTGCTTGTAAAAGCCATCGCAAAAGTAGCCTCGTCTAGTGTTGATATGATGCTATCAAGAGCAGAGAGTTTGGTGAGCTTATACAGCTCCCGATACAGGAGGTTGATGCTAGTTGACTTCATAGGCGACTAGAGATAGGACAGCATTCATTTTTATCGGACCAATAGCGACACCACAACAGATCAGTAATGGGCAGCTTGCGAGTTTCCTGTATCATTCCTGGCTGAAACTGTCAAGATTGAGTGACGAGTATTCTGATTCAGTATATGGGATTTTGCAACCGAGTATTCAGGTCAGGATAGGGAAGATTCAGAAACGAATGATAGTCTGATACTATTTCTATTTTTTTTCTCAGAATCTCTATCAAGCATATGAACGATTGACAGATCCCATGTTAAATGCTATTTGCCGAGATCTGGGGATCATCATCGCTAGTATGCATCGGCTTGATTTTGCAAAGACAATGGACCCTCTGGCGGGTATGGGTTGTTCGAGCCTGTACACCAAGGAATTGACAGAAAAGCTGGGCTTCTTCAAGTCTCAGATCCTTGGCAAGTACGATGTCAGTGACATCAACAAAGTCTGGTGTGTACGTGTTGAGTCTATGTAATCTGATATTGACACTCTTACAAACCTAGGATGACTTTCATAGTGAAGTATGTCATCAAGACCTTCCTCCTTCATGCATCCATTGTGAAGCCTCTGGGAGAAAGCGGGAAGCTTCAGCTCACTAGTGATATGACGGATGTAGAGTTTGCGCTGAATGCCTTCATTGTGGATGCTCTGCACATCAAGAACGCAGGTGGTCTAGAAACCATTGGGAGTGAGTACAAATCGTTGCGTGCAATGCGGTATGTGCCTCTTCCAGAACATTGATCCGGTTTAATGATTCGAGTCTACAGACCGCTTCTGTTCCTGGAGAATAACCAGTTGACATCCTCCAAGTACACAGCAGGATTGCCCGTACTCATTGTACTGCACCATATCCTCGTAAGATCTCCGATCTCTCTTCCTCACAAATTACACGGGTGGCAAGAGGCCGAGTACGTCCAGTGGATTGACAAGCATTCGGAGACGGAGGTCTTTAATCTGGTTGACATGGGGATATCACATTGGGAAAAAGTGGCAGGAGCTGAGGGAAAGTATACGGCCGAAGCTGCAGAGTACGTGCAGCTAGCTCGTGCAGTACTGCAAGCACGATAGGGGGTGATTACATAAGTGTTGATGGCAGAGATTTGTGTACCGAGTCATGAACAAAGTTAACCGAACTCTGCTCTAATGTCTATCCTTGCTAGTGGTATTCGTCAGGCCTCCCGTACATACTCAATACGTGCTTTTTCCAAGACTTCCTGTGTGTTCCAGGAAAATGGCGCGATAAAACCACCCCAACCACCCAAGCCGATTGATGATTCGACTTCTGCACTCGACTACAAACGATCACATAGGATACGGCCACCTCCATTACCCACAATGGATCTTCTAAGAACACGTAGTGCCGAGGAAGCTGTCACCAACATTCTTTACAATACCCCACCACCAAGTTTACAGCCTTTCAAAAAGTAAGCGTCACCAATATACGTGTAACTGCATCATTAATTTCCAAAAAAAAACCTAGACACATTCTAAACTGCCTAGTCCAGAACGAACCTGGCGTCCTCTCGCGCGTGTCGGGTATCCTCGCAGGAAGAGGTTTCAATATCGACTCCCTTGTCGTCTGTCGCACCGAAATTCGAGATCTCTCCCGTATGTGTATCGTTTTGAGTGGACAGGACGGTGTTGTAGAACAAGCCA
>Ga0153924_1000498_pt1 | contig 24442 bp, 19 predicted proteins | sample TSNJ008MetaG_FD_104709 | JGI IMG/M metagenome (GOLD analysis project Ga0153924, IMG submission 104709) | Attine ant fungus gardens microbial communities from New Jersey, USA - TSNJ008 MetaG | ecosystem: Host-associated > Fungi > Mycelium > Unclassified | place: USA: New Jersey, Wharton State...
GCGCCGCAGTACTGGCACGAGTGATCGTCGCGAATCAACACGTTCTTCTTCGTCAGCGCGACCTTTTGCATCGGACGGCGGATGTAGTAGAGCATGCGAATGATCGAAGGCATGCGCATTTCGTAGCGCGCCGAGGCAAGTATGCGATCGCGGTCGTGAACGATCTCGGCTTTGCCGGTAAAGATCAGCTTCACCGCGCGCTGGAAGCTCGTGATGTTCAGGGCCTCATAGGTAAAATTCAAAACGAGCACGTCGCTCACGATGGCTGTCCTCCCTCAGCGGGGTTTGCGCGTTCAGCGCAAATCCATGTGGGCGGCGAAGAGGTCATAAATGCAGGAAAGCGAGGCATTCACATGCCTCGCTTTCTTACGAACGTCAGTCGAGTTTCGGTTAGCATCTGCGTGATAGCCAACCTTTCGTCAGGCCGCAACCTTTCTTTAACGCGTTCGAAAGCGAGGGTGGCCACGTCGATCGCGGCGTCGGCAGCCCGGAAATCCGGCTGTTTGCCTTCGTCGTCGGATAGATAGGCGTGAGCCGCTAGCGCGAGCGTTGCGATCACTTCGGTCAACAACGGCTCGAGCGGTGGGATCTGCCCTTGGAATCCTGACGCCTGCGCGTCGGAAGCCGCCGCGTGCGAATTCATTGACGACGAATGTTACGCGGCCGAGGAGGCCTTCCCTACTCCGCGCACGCCGGCCACCATCTGCAAGAAGTAGGCGTGCACCCGAGGATCCCCCGTCAGTTCGGGATGGAACGAGGTTCCGAGCACGTTGCCCTGGCGAACCATGACGCCGTGACCGTCGCGCTGGGCGAGGAGATCGACTTCCGGTCCAACGCGCTCGATCCACGGCGCGCGGATGAACACTCCGGGAAACGGCCGCGGTCCGAGAGCCGGTATCGACAGGTCGACCTCGGCCGATTCGTTTTGGCGGCCAAAGGCGTTTCGCCGAACGGTGATATCGATGAGGTCGAGCGTCGGTTGATCGAGTTCGGCCACGTCGTGTGCAGCGACGATCATCCCCATGCAGGTTCCCCACAGCGGCATCCCGTTTCGCACGCGCTTCACGATCGGACCGGCCAAGCCGAACCGATCGAGCAATTTCATGACGGTCGTCGACTCGCCGCCCGGGATCACTAAACCCGTTACGGCGGCAAGCTGCTCGGGCGTCTTCACCGCGAGCGCACGCGCGCCGGCGCGATCGAGCGCCGCCAGGTGTTCGACTACGTCGCCTTGCAGTGCCAAAACTCCAACTAACGGTTGATTCATAATTATTGTCGTCAGTTGCCTCGCGTCGCCAGCAGCTCCGCGTCGTCGAGTTTGCGCACGTCTAGACCAGGCATTGCATCGGCGATTCCGAGCGACCGGCACGCGTCGGCGACGATCTTGGCGTCAGTGTAATGTGTCGTGGCATCGACGATGGCGCGCGCGAATTTCTTGGGATCCTTTGATTTGAAGATGCCGCTGCCGACGAATATGCCTTCGGCGCCAAGTTGCATCATGAGCGCCGCGTCAGCCGGCGTGGAAACGCCGCCCGCGCAAAACAGTACGACCGGAAGCTTACCTTCCGCGGCGACTTCTTTCACCAGCTCGTAGCCGGCACCGATGTCGCGCGCTCGGGCAACCAGTTCCTCCTTCGGGGCGACCTTCAATTGCGCGATTGCGTCGTTGATCGCACGCATATGGCGAACCGCCTCGACGATGTTGCCGCTTCCGGCCTCGCCTTTGCTGCGGATCATCGCTGCGCCCTCGGTGATGCGGCGGAGCGCCTCGCCTAAGTCGCGCGCGCCGCACACGAAAGGCGTCGTGAACGCGTGCTTATCGACGTGATAGAGATCGTCGGCAGGCGTGAGAACTTCGGATTCGTCGATGTAGTCGATACCGATCGATTGCAGCACCTGGGCCTCGGCGAAATGCCCGATGCGGACCTTCGCCATCACCGGAATGGTTACGGCATCCATAATGCCTTGAATCAACTCGATCGAGCTCATGCGCGCAACGCCGCCCGCCGCGCGGATATCCGCCGGAATGCGCTCGAGTGCCATCACCGCCACCGCGCCGGCCTCTTGAGCAATCACGGCATGTTCGGGGGTCACGACGTCCATGATGACGCCGCCCTTGAGCATCTGCGCGAGCCCGCGCTTGACGGTTACCGTACCCTTCTCATCCATGTCTCCATCGTATCAGCTAAAACCAATGGAGACATTAGATACAAGTCAGACGTTCGAGGGACCCGGAGCCGGGCTGAGCGAGGGGCCCGGCACCATGGGAGTCGGGCTGGGTGACGGCTGCCCGCTGGGCGGCGGCGTCTGATCCCAAATCGGGATATTTGGATTCGGCGTCCATTTGGGTGTCGGCGAGGGCGTCGGGGATGGCGCCAGTGTTGGAAGCGGTTTGGGCGGAATGCGCGGGTCGGGGAATTCGGGATCCGGCGCAGCGGCCAGGGCCTGGGTGCGCTTCCAATCCGGACCGTAGGGTCCGCTCGTCGGCGAGGGAACCGGCGTAACGATCGGCGTGGTTCCGAGCGAACCGCTGTCAGCCGCATCCACCATTACGCGATCGCCCATGCGCTCACCCAGCACGATCGCGGCGAGCAGCACCACCACCCCGGCTGCCAGCACGACCGTTACGAAGCGCTTCGACGAATCCATCGGACGCGTAGCGTTCTACGCCCGCGAACGAATTCTGCTTAGGCGGGCACCACGTCGAGCTTGGCGGCGCGTGCACGGCGGTCGGTCGGCCGACCGATCAGCTGCACCTCGCGCAGCTCGCCGGCCTCCATTCCAACCCGAACCGAATGCCCGCGAAACTCCACTTGGACGGGCCGTCCGCGGTCGTTCATGTTGCACACAAAGATCCGCACCGCGCCGGAGTCGTCTTCGAAGGCGATCGCGCCGACTTCGACGGGCGAAGTGGTAACCTCGTCGCTGACATCACGTCCGGCGTAGATGCACGCGAACGGCTCCTCGGCCGAAAGTTCCGGCATGTCACCGTAAATTCGGTCGTGCACCAAATCGATCACGTAGCTGCACCGCTTGCCGCCCCAGTGTACGCGAGCCGCCGCCAGCCACTGCCAGCCCTTTGGGCGCAGCGGCACCAAATGTGGTCGTCCGCTGGTGCGATAGCCGTTGAGTCCGCCGATCGTTTCGGCAACCGCCCACAGGTATTTGGCGCCGGTCCAGGGCGAGAGATACATCCCACGATTTGCGAGCGAGCCGCCGTCGAACCACTCGCCGAATTCTCCCGGTACCGTGTTGCGCGCGCTCCCAACTTCCATCGTGGCATACACGATGCTCAAGAAATGAATGCACTCATCGACGAACCCGTCGCGCGCAAGTGCTACCGCAAACCACAGCGTTAAATCCGGCCAGATGCCGCCGAGCAGCCCATAGCCATACGAAGGAAAATACCAAGCGTCGGCCGTCGAGATCGTGCGCAGCCCAACGGGTGTTACGAAATCAGCCTCGAGCAAGCGGTTCAGAATGGCACGGCGTTGCTCGTGCCCGGCCACCGCAAACAGAACCGGGAAGAGCTCGTCTGCCGTGAAGTTGTCTTGATAGTTGCCGTCTTGATCGTAGTTCAGCGCGAATGCGCCCGTGTCGTCGCTGTACAGATGGTCCATCATCGCATCACGCAGCGACTGCGCTTCGTTCGCGTATGTTTCCCAATGCGCCAAATCGCCCACGACCGCGCACAGCATCGCGGCGGCCTCGAGCGCAAAAACACCCTCGGCGTTGATCTCGGTCACGGCGCCGTCGAGCGTGTAATACGGAATGATGTTGCGCCACGACGAAATGCCGTACATGTCCACGCCTTTGGCCCGGCAAAAGAGCAAGCCTTTCTCGTCGCGCTGCGTTAGCATGTAGTCGGTCAGCTTGACGATTAGCGGCAGGCAGTCGCGCACCCATTGCTCGTCGAGCGTGGCGTTGTAATGGTGCAGCATTGCGACCAAGTGCAGCGGTGTGTTGTCGTTGATGTTCAGATCGTAAGCGGTCGTGTAACCGCTGACCCCGCGCACGTACTCGATCATCAGCCCCGACTCTTCCGTGCAGCGATTGAACACCTCAAGTGCATCGCGGCTGAATTGTGGCCAGAAATAGTCGAATCCGTGCACGAACCACGATGTGTCGCGCGATACGAGAATGTCTGACGGCGGTGAGTTTGTCGAACCCCAGCCCTGCGGATACTCCTTGACGATGCGCACCATATTCGCTTTCGCCCAGGCGACGCCGCGACTGATCTCCGGCGATGGTGTCATGAATCGCGCGTCGGCGAGCCGGCGAGCGTAATAGCGCTGCGTGTCGTGCAGCGCGCGCGCATCGGCGAGCAAACGCTCCAGCACGGGTTTGCTGCGTTCGGTTCCGTCCTTGTGATAGACGACGGCCAGGCGAAGCGATTCTCGCGAGCCGGGTGCGACCGAGATCCGGTACTCGAGCGCACCGAAGACGCGCCGTCCGGCCATTGTCGCGCGCTCTTGCGGCGTTTCGTCGAAGCCCGGCATCGCTTCGGGCAAAAGCGTCCCGCGGCGCATGTTCTCGATGAGAACCTGCTCGCGCAGGGAAAGCTCGACGGCGTGTGGTTCGCGCGATCCGCCCCACCAGCGTTCGGCCCCCGATTCATCGTTTTTCGAGCAGATGAAGCGGTCTTGCGCCCAAGCGGTCATCTGGCTTTCCGGTTCGCCGTAGAATCGCTGTCCGACGAGCATGGCCCACGGGAACACCGCAACGTCGATCAGCTGCGCTCCCGGATTGTAGAGCGTCACGTCGATCACGAACGAGACCGCGCGGTCGAACCGCTCGCCGAACGGAACGTAGAACGCCTCGGTCACATGGACGCGGTGCTCCAGCGTAAACTCGGCAATCTGAGCGTACGGTAAGAACGTCAGCTCGCCCATGATCTGATGCGGAAAGAGCGTCTGCGCGCTTTCCGCAATGCGATATGCGATCTGATGGGTTCCGAAGATGATCCGATCCGTGTCGGCGTCCCATAACCCGCGCACGCCGCCCTTTGCAGTCGACTGCGCATATGACTTGTAGTTCCCTAGCAAGAGCCCATAGGGCGTTTGCGATTCCGGGACGACGTACGCGCAATACTCGTTGCGCAGCGCGTCATAGCTCGGACCCATCCTGCTTACTCCTACGCCCTTGACGCAAGCGCCCCTTTCGACCCAAACTGGTGCGGATGACGATTGCCTGCCCGGCAAAGATCAATTTGACGCTCGAAGTCCTCGAACGCCGCGACGACGGCTACCATGCGCTGCGCAGCGTCATGGTGCCGCTTGAGCTTGCCGACACGCTGCATATCGAGCCGGCCGAGCATTTTTCACTCGCGTGCAGCGATCCGGGGCTCGCGAGCGCCGACAATCTGGCCGCTCGCGCCGCGCGCGCCGTCGATCCACAGGCCGCGGTGAAGATCGAGCTTAAAAAGACGATCCCTTCGCAGGCTGGGCTGGGCGGAGGATCAAGCGATGCCGCCGGCGTGTTGCGCGCTGCGATGGCCGGCAAATTCGGAAGGCGTTATAACGCCGATTGGCTTGCTCTCGCGCGTTCGCTCGGTTCCGACGTACCATTCTTTCTCGCCGAGTCCGGGGCGCTCGTCGAAGGAACGGGCGAGCGCGTCACGGCCGTCGGCGCGCTTCCATCTTGGTACGTCCTCATCGTCAAACCGATGAGCTCGGTTTCGACCGCCGCTGCATACGCGTTACTCGATCACCAGGCACAGCGATCCCGCCCCCGCAGCACATCGGTCTCTCTGCGCGCGGTGGAAGCGTTGCAACGCGGCGACTTTGAGGCCGTGACAAACGTGCTGAGCAACGACTTCCACGACGTCATCGCTGCCTCCATACCGCAAGTGGCTCGCGCGGCTGACGCGCTCGAGCGCGCGGGCGCTACGAAGGCAATGCTGGCCGGATCGGGTTCGGCGGTCTTCGCCCTCGAACGCGACGCCGCTGCGATTGCGGCGATCGCCGGCCGGCTGGATCTGGATTCGTCCTTTCAACGTTTCGAAACGGCGCTTGCGCGCAGCCAAACCTGGCGAGGCAGCATCGCCCCCCGACAGGCTCAGGGCAAGCTGTGACCACCGCCGTCGTCTTGGCCGGCGGTCCGGCCGACGACGTCGCTGCGCTCGAACCCGGCGCCGTCAATAAAGCCTTCGTGCGCGTCGCCGGAGTGACGCTCGTCGAGCGAACGCTGCGCGCGCTGCGCGCAGGCAAGGAAATCGCACGCATCATTGTCGTTGCACCGCCCGCGGCGCACGATCACCCTGCGCTTGCGCACGCGGACGAACTACGGCCCGACGGGAAAAAGATCGGGGTGAGTCTGCGCAGCGGCCTCGACGGACTTCCGCCGGGCGAGCTCGTGCTGGTCAGCACCTCGGATCTTCCGATTCTCACGCCGCAATCCGTTGACGACTTCGTCGCATACGCCCGCGCCCTCGACCCTGACGTCGGATACGGCTGTGTCGAACAGCGCGTCCATCTGGCAAGCTATCCGAACGTGCCGCACACCTGGGCTCGTTTGCGTGAGGGTACGTTTTGCGGTGCCGGCTTGGTCGCGATCAAACCCCGCGCGCTGGCGGCGCTCGAAAGCTTTATCGAGCGCATTGGAGCGGCGCGCAAGAATCCCTTGGCGCTCGCATCCCTTTTCGGCTGGGACGTGCTGGTAAGATTTGCGATCGGGCAACTCTCGATCTCGGCTGCCGAATGCCGCGCATCGCAACTCCTTGGTGCGCCCGTGCGCGCGATCGTTTCGCCCTATCCCGAAACGGGCGTCAACGTCGACCGCGTCACCGACGTCGCACTAGCAGAGGAACTGCTGGCGCCTTTGTCATCCCGAGCGTAGGCGCGAAGCGCCGTAGTCGAGGGACGCCTGCGGTGCTGTGGTTCGACTACGGTGCTTCGCACCTACGCTCACCATGACAAGGAGCATGACAAGTTAGGTAGGCGTTCTCCATCTCTTGAAGAGCTCGTTGGTTATGCCGAACTGATCGAGCGCTTTGCCGACGGTGTGCGCGATGATGTCGTCGACGCTCGTTGGTGCGGCGTACATCGCCGGAATCGGAGGGAGAATGACGGCACCGATCTCGGCAAGCTGGGATAGGGTTCGCAAATGCCCCAAATGCAGCGGCGTCTCGCGAACCACCAGCACGAGCTTGCGCTTCTCTTTCAGGCAAACGTCGGCGGCGCGGACCAGGAGATTGTCGTTCATCGAGTAAGCGATCGCGCTCGCGCTTTTCATCGAGCATGGAATGACGAGCATGCCGTCGGTCACGAAGGAGCCGCTGGAAATTGCCGCCGCGAGGTCGTCACCGCGATGAACAACGTCGGCGAGCGCTTCGAAATCGTCCGCGGTCATTTCCATCTCCAGTTCGATCGTACGACGCGCCGCATCGGTCAAGACGACGTGCGTCTCCACGCCGCCGATCGCACGCAGCGCCTGCAACGCCATGTAACCGTACGCGCTTCCGCTCGCACCGCTGATCCCGATGATGATGCGCCGCATGCATGCGGGATTATACGTGGGATGCAGGGGCGCCTGGTGCGACCTGTAACTGCTACTCCTGACCGTGAACGCTTCGCTGGCAGCGGCATTCGTCGCCGATCTTCGCTCTTGGTCCGATACGGGAGAAGACGCGACCCTCATTCGGGCGCTGCGCTCGCCGTGCTCCGGCGTGCCGCACGATACGGCTGCAGCGTACGCGACCGCGGCTTCACGAATTCCACCGCTGCTCGATGCGATTGCGCGCGGATTGATCCCGGTAAGTACGCAGGAACGCGATGCGCTGCTGCGCTTCTCGGAGCGCGTGCAGGACATCGCGCCCGAGGTCGACCTTTCCTCGCTCTTCGATCTCTCTCTCGGTGCTGACGAGGTACAAGAAGACAGCGGCGCACCCGTTGCGCTTGCAGCGGCGCAGACGCCGGATTACGGCGCGGGCGTTCACGCGCGCCAGACCCATTTCTCGGCGTCCGCGCTCAATGCGTACGCCGAATGCGCGCGCAAGTGGTACTACCGCTATGTCTGTTCCGCGGTCGAGGACGAGCCGTCATCCGCATCGACCTACGGGACGGCATTTCATGCTGCGCTCGAGGACTTTCACGGCGAGTTTGCACAACCGCGCGCAAACCTCGAGACCGCGATGCGTAGCAAGATCGTGGGATACGTGAATTGGGCGTTCGAGCGCTATCGCGAGCAGTTCGACTCCGCTATCGAATTCGAATTGCAGAAGCGCCGCGCCCAGCGTACAGCGCAACGATATGTCGATTGGCTCCTCGCCGAAGCCGCACGCGCGCCGTTCACCGTTATCGGGCGCGAGGTACCGGTCGCGCTCGAACTGGACGGCTTTGCGTTTGTCGGATTCATCGATCGGCTTGACCGTGACGAGCGAACCGGTGCAACGAGCATCTACGACTACAAGACCGGCTCGATTGCGACCAGCGCCGGCGAATACCGGGACAAAGTCCGAAAGTTCCGAGATTTCCAGCTTCCATTTTACTACTGGGCGCGCACCGAGCTCGGCGATCGCGTCTCGCGTCTTGCATTGATTCCGCTCAAGGACGCGCTGCTCGACGTCGAGCCGATTTCACTGAAAGTCGTTCCCGTCGCCGAGCCCAACGGCAGAAACGGCGACTCGGCGTCAGGAACCATTGCACTGGGCGATCTCGAGCGCGCCCGTGCTCGGATGGTCGAAATCTGCCGTGATCTCACCTCGGGTATCCTCGAACACTTTCGCGTGACAAGCGACCCCGATGCATGCACGTATTGCGCGTATCGTGATGCCTGCGCCGATCGCCCTCTTGGAGAACGCGAGCGATTCGGCAGATGATGACGCTGCATTTCACACCGTCACAGCAGCAGGCGATCGAGGCGGACTTTGCGGGATCGATCGCAATCGTCGGACCGAGCCGCAGCGGAAAAACCGTCGCCTTGCATGCACGTATCGAGCGCTACCGCGCGCTCGAAGGATCACCGTATCTTGCGGCGTCGCATCCGCGCGAACTCGTAACGCTAGCGCTGGCAGCACTCGATGCCGCCGGCCTTTCGGTACGAATCACGGATGAGATCGAAGCGCGGCGCGCCTTCGAACGCTGTGCGCAGACGCTTCTGGCACTCGATTGGCCCGATATCGTGGCGGGCGAGGTCGACCCGGAGGTTGCGGCGCTGCGCACGCCGCAGCGATTTCTCGACTCGGCGTATCGCTTGATCCGCAAGCTGCGCGACGGCGCAATCGATCCGCGGACGTTCATCGAACGCTCGCTCGCCGGCGCGACCGAGTTCTACGCCAAACCGCCAAATTTCGCCCACGCCGAGTTGATCTGGGCGACCAAAGACGCGCATCGCGACTCGCTCGACGTTTCGCCCGAGGAATTGCAGCGTCAGTACCGGCGCGAGGTCGATCTGGCCAAAATCATCCATCGCCTCTACGAAGGTTTCGTCGCATGCACCGCGTCCGGCGGCGCGCTTGCCCCAAGCGACGTCATTGCACTAGCACTCGACCGCTTGCGCGCGGATCCGGCCATTGCCCGAACCGTTCGCAAACGCTTCGCCCACGTTTTCGTCGACGAGATGCAGGAAGCAACGCCCGCTCAACGCGCGCTGCTCGACGCGATTTACGGAGCCGCGGCCAAAAGCCTCACGCTCTGTGGTGACCCGCGCCGCGCGACCAGCCGATTTCGCGGAGCGCGTCCGGAGGTTGCGTTCGCCGGCATCGAGCGCACGATCGAACTCGAGGACCGCTGCGACCTACCACCGCTGGTTTGCCTGCACCGAGCCAAAACGCAAGCGCAGGAAGCATCATTCCTTGCCCAGCGCATTCGCGAAGAGATCGATCGCGGTATTCCGCCGGGCGAGATTGCCGTGCTTTTTCGCAGCAGCGCCGATGTCGACATCTATCTCGAGGCGCTGCTCGAACTCGACATTCCTTCGGCAACGGGCGGCGACGTGAATCTCTTTGCCGATCGCCGCGCACTCGACGCCATCGCCTTGCTTTGGAACGTGTGGGATCCGTTCCGCCACCAGTGGCTGCTGCGCACGCTTGCCGGCAAGGCGATGGCGCTTTCCGATGCGTCGGTTGCCGCGCTCTGCGCCGATCCGCCCGACCCGCAAACGGCATTGTTTACCATTGAAGAGGAGCCGGCACCGACGGCGCGCACGAGCCGATGGAATCCCAAACGAGATTTGCGGCTCGGATGGAACGTGCTGCGCGGTGATGCCGACGGATCCCTCAACGCAATCGCCCTCGAGCGCGTCCTTCGATTTCGCCGGCTGCGAGAGGGTTGGGTCGAATCCATGACCACGCTTGCTTTCCCAGCATTCGTGCGAAAAGTGTGGTCGGAAGGTCTTGCTCGTGAGGGCTCCGACGGCTCGGCCCGCGCGCTCGCCCAGCAGCACTTGCTGCGCACGCTGCTTGACCGAATGATCTCAATGCATCGCGCGCAACCCGGAGCGACGCTAGGAGATCTGCTTGAAGACGTCGCGCAGCGATCCGAAATCGACGGCGAATCGTGCGCGGTATGCGACGATCCCGCGTTCGTTCGGTTGCTCAGCGTCGACGAGGCACGTGGCAGGACGTTCGCCTTCGTCGCGATTCCCGACGCGCGCGCAGGCTCGTTTCCTCGCTGGTACGTCCCGGATGCTTTAATGTGGAGTCCGCACCTTGGAATGATCCCCCGCGAGAATGTCGGCGATGCGCGTGCGGCGCGCACTGCGAAGTTCAGCTACTATCTCTATCGCTCGAAAGCCCGCGACGCCTACAACCTGCAAGAACGCCAAGCATTCGACTACGCGCGCTCGCGGGCGCGCGGCACGCTGCTTGTAACCGCGTGGGGATCGCCGACGCGCGGCGTCAGCGCGCCGGAATTTCTTGAAGAACTGCAAAAGCAGCGATGAAGCTCCAGGCGATGGACGCCGCCGCTTACGCTCGCGACGTGTTGCCGCTTACAGCCGAGCTCTGGGCGGGCGATCGCTCCTACGATCTTTACGTGCAGCACGTCAACGCGATCGCGCGCTGCGGTTACGGTCGCCGCCACTACCGGACCATCGGACTGTACGATGGCGATCGTCTCGTTTCGTCGTTCAAGCGTTACGAGCGGGTGTTGCGCGCAGGCAGCACCAAACGTCTGCGCGCGGTCGGGATCGGCGCCGTCTATACGCCGCCGGCGTTTCGCGGCCGCGGTTATGCGAGCGCCATGCTGGCGATGGAACTCGATCGATCGCGCGCGCAGGGCTGCGATCTTGCTTACCTGTTCAGCGACATCCGGCCGCAGTTTTACCTCGACCTCGGCTTCGTCGAGATGCCGTCGCACTCGATGAGCCTGCGCGCCGATACGCTAACCACGGCGCGAGTCGAAGTCGCGCGCCTGCAAGAAAGCGACTGGACCGGAGTCCAGCGTTGTTTCGAACTGGGCGAACGGCAGCGGCCATGGGGCTTCGCGCGCACGCCGCTGGTGTGGGAGATGGTGCGCCTTCGAATCAAGCAGGGTTCCCAGTATCCCGGCACGCTTGAAACGAATCTCGTCGTTCGGCGCGGGCGTGCCATTGCGGCTTACGTGCTCGGTGTACGAATGCCGGCACACGATGCATACGTTCTCGACGAATTCGGGTTCGCCGACGCGGCCGCCGCCAATCTAATTCCCCCACTGTTGCGCAGCGCCGCCGGCGATCTGCGCCGTGTTACCGGCTGGCTGCCGCCGGACTTCGCTCGCGATCGCATCGCGCGCGCATCCGTGCGCCGTCGAGCGAAGGCGATCTTCATGGCGGCACCCCTCACTCCCGCGGCAAAGAATTGGGTAGCGCTCGCCGCGGCCTCAAAAGATGGTGTCTGGAGCAGCGATCACATCTAGTGCAATCAAGGAAGTCGAGATCGACGAGCAGTATTTAATCGCCAAGAACAGTATATTGCTCTAGAAGCATATTTTGAATCGGAGGCGACCGTGACATTTCGCCGCTCGTTCGTCTGGGCATGGGCCGCCGCCATGCTTGCCGCTTTCTTGGCGTACCCGATGGTTTCGCCGGCGGATGCGCTCCCCGCCGGCCAGATCGCGAGGGTGAATGCGATCGTGAAGAGCGCGATGGCGGCACAGCATCTTGCCGGCGTCGAGATCGCGATAGGCCGGAACGGGAGAGTGTTGTTCACGCGCGGATACGGATTGCGGGACCGCGCGCGGAATCTACCGGTTACTGCAGCCACGGTATTCCCGATCGGCTCGATCACCAAGCAATTCACTGCGACCGCGGTTATGCTCTTGGTGCAGCAAGGCAAAGTCAACCTCGACGCCAAGGTCGCGCTTTATCTTCCCAGCGCGCCCCACGCGTCGGAGATCACCGTGCGCGAGCTTGCGGATCAAACATCCGGGCTGCACGATTACCTCGAAAATAAGCCGTTGCTGGTCTCAATCGAGACGGGAAAGGCAAGGACGCACCACACGCCCGAACAGCTCGTCGATCTCCTCCGCGGCATGCCGCTGCTCTTCAAACCAGGCACCAAGTGGGCGTACAGCAATACGAACTATTTGATGCTCGGGATGCTGGTCGCAAAAGTAAGCGGTACGCCGTTCGCAAGTTACCTCACGGCGAACGTCTTGGAGCCACAGGGGCTCGATGCGATAAAGTGGCTGCTGTGGTCCGTTCCCCGGGGCAGCGACGTGAGTCGCGGTTATAGCTACGCGAACGGCTCGTATGCGCTCGTTCCGAACTACGATATGACGTGGGGAGGCGCAGCCGGCGCACTCGCATCGACGGCAGACGACCTCGTTCAGTGGGACGGCGCTTACTTTGGCGGGAGAGTGCTCACGCCGCAGAGCGTTCGCATTGCCACCACGCCTCCCCATGGCATTGCTGCGGTCGCTTCAAAGGACCCGAAAGACAACATCATTGCGGGATATGCGTTCGGCTGGGCGGTGGGAGAAGACGAAGGGCGCGCGATCATCTGGCACAACGGAGGTATCATCGGAGCGCGCGCTATGAATGCCGTATTCCCCAACGATGGACTAGAGATTGTCGTCTTGACCAATGCAACCGAAGCTAAACCGGAGTCCATCTCGCTGCGGATCGCGCGCATGCTTTATGCGCAGTAGTCAGCTCTCCATCGTTGCAATCTTCTCACTTGAGGAGTAAGCTGCATGCGCATTTTCACGGCGACTCTCGTCACCGAAACGAACACGTTCTCTCCGATTCCTACAGGCCGGCAGGCCTTCGCGAAAGGCGCTGTGCAGCACGGCCGTCGTGGGCCGATCGAGCCGCGTGCGGACTTCGCCGCGATGATCGAGTGGCGCGCGCTTTGCGAGCACGACGGACACACGGCAATCGAGAGCATCGCCGCCGTCGCGCAACCGGCCGGCCCGACCGTACGCGCGGTGTACGAGTCGCTTCGCGACGAACTGCTCGAGGATCTCCGCAACGCTGAGCCGATCGACGTCATCTTGCTCTTCTTGCACGGCGCCATGGTCGCCGAGGGCTACGACGACTGCGAAGGAGACCTATTGGAGCGGTGCCGCGAGATTGCGGGCAAAAACGTCGTGATCGGCGCGGAGCTCGACCTTCACGCGCATCTCACGGCGACCATGCTCGCGGCGGCAAACGCGATTGTCGCGTATAAGGAGTATCCGCACACCGACATCATCCCACGCGCGGTTGACCTCTACCGGATTTGCGTCGATGCCGCGTCGGGAAGAACGCGGCCGGTGTGCGCGGCATACGACTGTCACATGACCGGGCTCTGGCCGACGACGGCGCAGCCGCTGCGCTCCCTGGTTGACGAGATGACGGTCCGCGAGCGGAACGGCATCCTGTCGCTCAGTCTAATTCATGGATTTCCGTACGGCGACGTAGCCGGCGCGGGCGCAAAGATGCTCGCCGTCGCGGACGCCGACGCGGCGCTCGCGGTACGCGTCGCCGAAGAGTTCGGCCGACGGTTTTGGGCAATGCGGGAGTCCGCACAACTGCGATTCTTGCCGATGTCCGTTGCGTTCGAGACAGCAATCGCAACGCCGGGCAGTCCAATCGTGCTCGCGGACGTTGCCGATAACGCAGGCGGCGGAGCTCCCGGTGACAGTACGTTCGTGCTGCGCGCGCTCTTCGAGCGCGGAATCGAAAGCGCGGCGACCGGAACGTACTACGATCCTGTGGCCGTCGATACGTGCTTCGAGGCGGGAGAGGACGCCACGATCGATCTGCGTTTCGGCGGAAAGCTCGGCATGACGTCCGGAGACCCGATCGACGCACGCGTCCGCGTCATGCGTTTGCGAGAGGCGCACGAACAGGACTTCATGGATGATACGGGGTCCGTTCCGCTGGGGCGCAGTGCCTGGATCCACACGCGCGGCATCGACATCGTCTTGGTCAGCGCGCGATCGCAGGTCTTCGCGCCCAACGCGTTCACCGGGCTTGGAATATCGCTGGACGACAAAAAACTCATCGTGGTGAAGTCCTCGCACCACTTTTGGGGAAAGTTCGCGCCGCTGGCGAAACGAGTGATCCACGTCAGCGCACCCGGAGCGCTCCGCGTGGACTTTGCTGCGATCGAGTATAAGAAGCGCGATCCGAACTATTGGCCTCGGATCGACTCGGAGATGAAATGAAGCAACGCGCCCCAGTCAAAGAAAGCTCGAAGAAACATGCGGCACCCGCGCCGGACGTTGGTACGATTCTCAAGCGGCTGCGCGATCGCAACGGCGTCACCGTGAGCGATCTTGCCAAGGCGAGCGGACTCTCGGCGTCGTTCATTCGCGCGGTGGAGCGCGGCGATTCGGACATCTCCCTTGGACGGCTTGCCCGTTTGGCGCAATTCTTCGAATACGATTTAGGATCGTTCCTGGGATATACGACGCAACTCTCGCGCCCGAATTTCGTGAGGCAGGAGACGCGGAAAAAAGTGAACCGCGGACGCGGCGTCGATTACGAAGCGCTCCATCTTCCCGGTATCGATCTCGACTTCATCATGTTGAAGCTCGCTGCGCGAACGACATTCAAGAACGCGCTGGCGCACGAGGGCATCGACGTGGTGTACGTGATCGAGGGCAACATCGTGCTCGTCGTCGACGACGTGGATTATCCCATGGCAGCCGGAGATTGCTGCGTCTTTTCCGCGGCCTATCCCCACCTGGTTCGCAACGATTCGGGTCGCCGCGCGACCGCCGTGTCGCTCACTACCGGCAGAATGTACTAGAAGTTCGTGACGAAGTTCACGAATTGCAGGTGGATGAAGAGCCAAATGCCATAGAGCGCCGCGACCGCAACGACGATCTCGCCGAGACGAACGAGCCAGCCGCCCGGTCCGCACGTCACGCGAATCGCCGCCTCCGCGATCATCGCGATGGCGCCGACGATCGCGATCACGCCGATGATGTAGAGCGCGACGAGCTTGCCCGGCAACGAGGGGGAGAGAATCGCCGCCTCGTTCGAGAGCAGCATCGGCCAGCCGATCAGTGCGACGAGGAACGCGATCGCGCCGATGCGCGCAGTCAAATGCACGATGTGCTCGCCGCGGGAGAGGCTCAGCGAAAGCTTGAGCTTACGCCGCGCGATCCAAGCGCCGAGGCGAACCAGCAGCGAGAGCACGATCGCGGCAACGAAGAGCGCGAGTCCGGTCTTGATCGCACCCAGCGTTCCGAGACCATTCACGCGCTGCTCGACCGAGACCATGTTGACGTAGTCGGAGGCCCACGAGATCACGTTGCCGTCTGCGTCCGTGCCGAAGACGATGTGCGACTGACCGTCGACTTGCCGGTAGCGCAGCGGGCCGACCTCACGCCATTGCATAGGATCGCCCGCCGCATCTTTGAGCGAACTGACCTCGATCGTCCCGTCGGGACTGGCGGTCACTTGACTCTGGTCGAGCGTGTACACGAACGCAAGCGCGCGCGCGACGCGGCGGCTGCTCACGTAGTAGCCGGCAACGCGTGCGGCGTCTTTCTGCGGGTCGGAAACCGTCGGTTCGTTCGGCGGCGTGTATGGATAGTACCGATCGAGAAACGCTTTGAAGAGGTTATTGCGAACGTCCTCGACCGCACCTTCCTTTCCCGGTGCATTGAACGAGACAAAAAAGCCGACGTTCTTCGCAGGGATGATATGCAAATCGCTGTGGAACGCGACGGTATCACCGCCGTGTCCGACGATCTTGAGCCCGTTAAAGTCGTCCTCGTAGAACCCGAGATCGAAGCCCGGTAGGCCCTTCTCCTCGGGAACCTGCGGCGTCCACATCTCTTTGATCGTCGCGGGCTTGAGCAGCGAATATCCTTCGTAGGTTCCGCCATTCAGATATGCGAGCAAGAAGTGCGACATGTCGATACCGGTCGAGCTCGACGAGCCGGCCGGCGCGGTGTCGACGAACTCAAACGGCTTGACCTTGCCGTTGACGTATCCCGTGGCCATGAGCGGCGCGAGATTCGCCGGAAGCGGCTGAACGAAGGTCGAGTGCACCATCTTCAGCGGTTCGAAGATGTGCTTGGCAACGTAATCTTCGAATTTCTCGCCCGAGACGCGCTGCACGATGTAACCCGCGAGCGTCGCGCCGTAATTCGAATACGCGATGACCTGGCCCGGCGGGAAGATACGATCGGGCAGCCGGCGTTTGAGATACACGTCGATCGGAAGCACTTGCTCTTTCGTATCGACGATCAGATCGCGCACGGTCTCTTCGAAGCCCGGCGTGTGCGTCATGAGATTGCGCATCGTCACCGGTTTGCCTTCGAACGGCGGAATCGTGAAATCGATGTACTTGTTGACGTCCGCGTCGAGGTCGATCTTACCGGCCTGCACCAGCTGCATCACCGCAGTCCAGGTGAAAAGTTTCGAGATAGAACCCGGGCGGAAAAGCGTCGTGTCCGGATCGACCGGTCTCTTCGTCTTGACGTCGGCGTAGCCGTAGCCTTTGGCGAAGAGCAGTTTCCCGTCTTTGACGACGACGATGACGCCGCCGGGAATGCCCGCGCGATGCAGCGCATACGAGAAGAGCCCGTCGTAGAACGTCTCGAGGTCTTGCTCGGTCATCGCAGGCGCGGCATGCGCCGGCGAACTCGGTGCTGCGGCACTTGCAGCGCGAACGGGGACTGCCGGCAGCAGCCAGAGTGCCGCCAGCAGCGCGGATGCAAATCGTTTCATAGTCCCCTTAGAAGTCTTGCGTGAGGATGATACGGAAAGTCGGCGGCCCGTAATTGCCGGCCGCGGTCGCAGCGAAAGAGACGGGCACCGGCTCACCGGTGAGCAGACTGGTCTGCGTTGCCCCCTTGACGAGCGGCAGCGGAATGCCGTTGAAGAAACCGGCGTACGGGTTGTCGTATGCGCCGGCGACGTTGTCGCCGGAGAGCTGCATCCACGTGCCGTGGTCGTTGAGTTTGAGGCGCACGGTTGCCGAGAGCACGAAGAACGGCGACTCGTTGAAGCTATTGTTGTTGCCGAAGTACTTCAGGCCCAGGTTGTAGTACTGGCCGTAGTGCCCGATCCAGCTGATTTCACCATAGCCCGACGCATATGGCACGCGAGCGCCGGCGACACCGTTCGGAGCTCCGGATATTGCCGTGGGCGAACCGCCGAAGTTCACGTCGGGAAGGACCGCGAGGTTCGTGTTATAGATACAGCCCGGTCCCGGCGGAGTGGTGATACCGGTCATCGGATTCGTTGAGCCAGCGCAGTAGAAGTACGGCGGCAGATTGTAGGTGAAGGCGCGCTGGAGCGAGCCCTGTACTCTCCAGCCGAAACCGTATAGCGGCACGTGATTCAGCGCGAACTCGATGCCTTCGTAGCGCGCCTGACCGAGGTTCGCTGTCTCCGCCACCTCGCACGGCTGGTTCGGACACCCGGCGGCGGCCGCCCCCATGACGGTCGACGTCTGAGTAAAAAACATGTCGTGCAATTGCGAAAAGTAGAAATCGAGTGAAACCGAAGTCGCCCGAGCGATGCGGTGGTCCATGCCGAGGTCGTAACTGAAGGCCGTCTCAGCGCTGATGTCGCCGTTATTGGCGTCTTGTATCCACCCGGCCGCCGGCACGCCGCCGATGATCTGGCTCCACTTCGGACCCCCCGAAGAGACCAGGCTGATGTACGGCGGCGCGACCGAACCGCCCGCCGAGAGGCGATAGATTGTATCGTTATTCGGTTGCCAGGTGACCGCCGCGCGCGGCTCATTGTACGTGTGCGAGGAGTCGTTCCACGTCGCACCACCGGTTATCGAGTAGTGGCTGAGATAGTTGAGGTCATAGTCGCCGAAGTTCAGCAGCACCTTCGGCTCGAGCGGGATCTCGCCGCGCAGCGAAAGGGTTTGGAATATCTGCTTCGATCCTGCGACCGGACTAAGGAGGACGATGCCGACAGACGGCTCGTCAGTCGTCGAGGACGATGCCTGCTGCGAGCTGTCGTACGCGAGCGTAAACGTATTTTGGCCAAGCTGCTCCTGAATTTGGAGCGTCTCACCGTTCATCGTATCGTTCGTCAAAAAGAGGTTCGCCTGGCTGGCGGTCGTGAAGGTGACGCTCTGGCCGTTGAACGTCGTATTCGTCGGCGCGACGCTGCCGCCGCCCGCGGTGTTGCACATAAAGGTGGAGAGACTGAACGTTGCGGCGACCGGGCAAAGCGGAACCGTCCCGTATGCGCTCAACGATAAGTCCAGCGGCGTCGACAATCCCGCAACGGCGTAGGTGTTCAATGCGCCCGTGTAGTAGCGCGCGAGCACCGTTCCCGTCTGGCCAAGCGTCGTGCGGAACTCGCCTTGGAAGAGGTTTTGCCGCTCCCACGTGTAGCCGAGGCCGTTGAAGGAACTCAGGTCAAAGGGAATCGCCTCGCCGCACGCAGGGCCGCCACCCGTGCTGGCGCAGTTGTAGGCCGTTCCGGTCGCAAATGGATTGCACGTCAGCGCAGCGTTCGCGGTGCCGCACGGAACAAAGGAAAATGCGGGCAGGCCGGTGTTGCCGACCAGTGAGGTGTCATATGAGTTCACGTCCCCGTTTCCCGTGACGGACTGTCCGCCGAGGTAGGAGAGTTTCAGCGACGTGTTGTTTGAAAAGTTGAACAGGATCTTCCCGAGCTCCGAGGTGGAATGGTATCCCGTGTCCATCGTGTAGCAGCAGCCGACGAGCGGCTCGGCAAAAACGATTCCCATACCGTCGTATGGCGCAAAAGCAGAAGGTGCAAGGCCTTCACCAACCGGAGTCCCGAGCATTGCAAGCTGCTGGCCGTTTACGTAATATGGGCCGCCGGGCGGGCCGCTATCGAGCGGGAGCTGCGTGCCCGCGAAACGGAAGTTCTGGAGCGGTCCGGGATAGCCGTCGGTCACGTAACCGACCGCGTACCCAATCTTGCGGTTCTTCGTCTCGCCGGTTGCCTTGAACCCCGCCGAGATCCCACCCCATTTATCGACGCTGTACATCCCTGAATCTTGGCTCTGCACAGTCGGTTCGAGCGTGCGGTAGTTTACCGTGCCGTTGATCGCGTAGTTGATCTCCGCCGGCATCGAGCCCGGACCTTTGACGATCTCGACGTCGTCCAGCAGGAACGGATTGATGAGGTTCGGCGAGAACGTCCCCACCAAACCGACCGAGACGGGGTGACCATCGATGAGCGACTCCGTCTCGTACGGCAGGGCGCCGCGAATCTGCGGCGTCTGCGCCGAGCCGGGCGAAGCGTCGTTGCTCGGATTACCGTTCCCCGGGGAATACGGCGTGGTGAAGATGCCCGGCGTTTCGTTGAGCACTGTCGTGACTTGCTGGCTGCCCTGATTTTCGAACGTCGCCGCGCTAATCGTGTTGATCGACGCTGTGGATGTATTGATCGGCGCCACGCCCGCCGCGTTGGTCGAGACGGTGGCGATCGTTTTCAGCGAGGAGAACGACGATGCGGCAAGGACCACATTGAGGCTGATGGTCTCGCCGATGAACGCGGCCAGATTGTCATTGCGGTACGCCGTGAAACCGGCCTTGCTGACCTGCAGCGTATAGAGTCCCGTCGGGACTTCGGAAAACGTGAATGTGCCTTGCGCGTCCGTCGTCGTCGAAAGGCGGGTGGGGCCGATGAGCTCCACTTGCGCGCCGCCGAGCGGCGCTCCGCTCGAAGCGTGCACGACGCCGGTGACGACGCCGGTCGTTCCGGCAGCGTCTGCCACGAGCGGTGCCGCCGCGAAAACTGCGGTCAGCACGAGGATCGTTGCAACAGAGACCAATTGACGCATCGCACTTGCTCCACCGTTTCGAAGAAGTTCCCAACCGAAACACTGCTTTTTTGGGTGATATTCTGTCCGATCCTCCAAAAAATTGTCCCGTGCGGCAAAATTTTGCCGCGCGGGCAGGGTGTGTGACCGCAGCCCCAAAATATCGGCGCGTGATGCAGCGCGTGACGACGATCGGAGTATGTTTGGCCGCGCTAGCGTTTGCTGGGTGCACGAGCGGCCATGCCGAGCCGCGTCACGGACGCGACACGCTCGTCGTCGCGGTGCGAAAAGAGCCGATTTCGTTGAATCCGTTGCTTCTCGAAGGCACGGATGCCTATACCTACGGCCCGCTGCTCTATTCGTACCTCACGCGCTACGACGAGAACGGTCGCGTTGTGGGAGATCTTGTGCGCGAGGTCCCGACTCTTGCGAACGGCGGCGTCTCGAGCGACGGTAAACGGCTCACGTTTGCGCTGCGGCGTGGGGTCCGCTGGCAGGATGGGGCGCCGGTCACCGCGCGTGACGTGGTCTTCAGCTACGAGGCCGTGATGAATCCGGCGAACAACGTGCCGGAGCGCTACGGCTACGATCTGGTCGCGTCGATCCGCGCGCCCGATCCGTACACGGTCGTGGTCACGCTCAAGCGCGCGTTCTCACCGATCATCGGATTCTTTTTCGGCGGCGACAGTAACTACCCGATTCTTCCCGCACATCTTCTCGCGGGCGCTCGCAGTCTCAATGCCGTAGGTTTCAATGCGTCACCCATTGGATCGGGTCCGTATCGGTTCGATCGCTGGGATCGCGGCGATCGGATCAGCCTGACCGCGAACGCTGCATACTATGCAGGGCAGCCAAAGATCGAGCATTTGGTTCTGCCGTTCATTCAAGTGGACTCCACGACGATTAACGAGCTGGACACGGGTGAGATCGACGCTGCGTTTTTGGTGGATGCATCGCGGATCGCGGAACTTCGCGCGATTGCGCACCATCGCGTCGTCGTAACTCCGGTTCCCTACTTCTATGCGCTCGCGTTTAACCTGCGCGATCCGCTGCTCTCCAATCGAACGATGCGCGAGTCCCTTGCGCTCGCAATCGACCGCCAAGGGCTCACCGAAAAGGTCACGCATGGCGTCTACGATGCCGATACGGCCATGCGCGGTCTCTTTACGTGGGCATTCGATTCGCACACGAAGGCAACGCGCTACGATCCCGCGCTGGCCGAAACGTTGCTAGCGCGCGACGGCTGGATCCCTGGATCGGACGGGATTCGCGCGAAGAACGGCCGCCGTCTGCGGCTCGAACTTTCGTTTCCGGCAGGATCCGGTATCACCACGCGATTTGCAACCGCAATCGCGGCAGCGGAGCACTCCATCGGCGTGGACATGACCCTTCATCAGTACGCTCGCCAACAATACATCGAAACGGGCGGGCCATTTCTCGGGGGACATTACCAAGTCTCGCTTTACGACTATCAGGCGACGGTCGACCCCGACGTCTCGTGGCTGCTCGCGTGCGATCAGCGTGCGCCGCACGGTTTCAACGTGGCGGGCTACTGCAGCCCAAGGGTCGATGCACTGCTGCGGCGCGCCGCCGCGTCGTTCGATCGTGCGACTCGCGTCGCCGCGTATCACACCGTGCAAGCGCAGCTTGCAGCCGACCTTCCCTACGACTTCCTCTGCCAGATCAGTGAGGTCGACGTGATTCCTGACAATGTCGGAGGATTTGTGCGGCCACTGCTTGCCCCGTTCGGCTCGGCGGCGTCGTGGCATTGGGAGTGAGAAATTTGCGGGATGAGACTCGGCAATGAACGATAGGCCTACTCCGGCACCGCGACGCTTCGCGATCTTGACCGAAGGAATGCTTGTAGGCTCACACGGTAAGACAGCGCACGGCGTGCTGAGATACCGCGGCGATTGCGTCGCTGCTGTTATCGATTCGACGCTGGCCGGGAAGCGCGTCGACGACGTATTGCCGTGGCTGCGCTCCCGGGCGCCGATCGTTGCGTCGCTGGACGAAGCCCTCGCCTTCGCACCAAATGCACTTCTCGTAGGGGTGGCGACCGAGGGTGGACGCCTCCCGCCGGCGTTGCGCACATCGCTGCTTGCCGCCGTCGATGCCGGACTCGAAATCGTCAACGGCTTGCACGAACTCTTGCGCGACGATGCCGAGATCGTCGCGCGCGCCGAACGCTCCGGCGCGCGCTTATGGGATGTGCGCGTCCCGCCTGCAAACATACCGCTCTTTAGCGGCGCCGCATATCATGTGTCGGCGCAAATCGTGCTCGCGATCGGGAGCGATTGCGCGGTCGGAAAGATGACGGCAATGCTGGAGGTCGAACGGGCAGCGAAAGCCGCTGGAGCGAGCATCGAATTTCTTGCCACCGGACAAACGGGGATTTTGATTGCAGGCAGAGGCATCGCGGTCGACCGCGTGATCTCCGATTTCATCACCGGCGCCGCAGAGCAGTTGGTTGTTGAAGCTTCACCCGACGCAGACGTGTTGCTCGTCGAGGGACAGGGCAGTATTTTCCATCCCGCGTACGCGCCGGTCACGTTCGGGCTTCTCTATGGCGCCGCACCGGACGCGCTGGTTCTCTGTCATCGCGCGGGGAAAGCGCAGATCGACGGCTTCGACGTGGAGCTTCCGGATTTGGCGGATCTGATTCGCTTCCACGAACAACTCCTGGCCGTTGTCAAGCCCGCGCGCGTCGTTGCGGTCGCGCTCGATACCTCGGCGCTTACCGAGGCGGACGCGCGCCGGACAATCGCCCGAGCATCTGCGCAAACGGGTTTACCCGTCGACGATCCGGTTCGTAACGGCGGTACAGCACTGTGGCGCTGGATCGATCGCTCGTTACAAAGGACGCCTAAAGCTGCGCGCTTGGAGGCGAGCCGCTAAACTCTTCGAACGCCGATCCCCGGTTCGTTCGTAAGCACGATCTTTCCGGTCGACACGTCGACGCCGGCAAAGGGAGACGAGTCGAGGAAGAGCGGACCGTCGATGTCGGGCCAATCAACCAGCGGTGAAAGCTGCGCCGCCGCCGACCCGAGAACGGCGGTCTCGACCATGCATCCGAGCATTATCTTGAAACCCAGTGCACGCGCCGTGTGGATGAATGCAAGGCCGGCGCGGATGCCGCCGGCTTTCGCGAGCTTGAGATTCACGCCGTCGACGCATCCAATCAGCGCCGGCAGGTCGGTCGAAACGACGGAATCTTCGTCGGCGACGATCGGGATCTTCACGCGTTCGCGGATGTAGCGTAGCTGCTCGGGATGCCCAGCGGGAATCGGCTGCTCGCACAGCTCGATGTCTAGCCGTTCCATGTCGCGCAACAGGCGTACTGTTTGCTCGGCATCCCAGCCTTCGTTTGCGTCCAGGCGGATCGCTCCCCGGTACACGCTGCGAATGGCTTCGAGCGTCTCGATCTCTTGACCCGTCCCGAGCTTGATCTTGAGCACCGGCACTGCGGCGAGTGCGCGAACGTTCTGGATCATTTCTGCGATCGTGTCCTCGATGCCGATCGTCAGCGAGGTAACACCCGCTTTGCGCGAGTCGAGTCCGAGCAGCTGCCAAAGCGGCTTCCCTAGATCTTTGCCGATGAGATCGTGAAGCGCGATGTCGAGTGCGCAGCGCGCGTCCGGCGGAATGCCCCCCAGCAAATCTTCCATCTGGTATGGGTCCCGCGATGCCGGAACGTATCGTTCGTAAAACGCCATCACGGCGTCGGCGGAGGTTGCATACCGAGCGATGGGGGCGGCCTCGCCGTAGCCGCGCAGGCCGTTCCACTCAACCTCCACGAGCACCGTCGACGCGCCGGTATGCGTCCCGCGCGCAATTCGAAACGGGCGCACCAAGCGAAGGTCCATTACGGAAGCTCGAATGTTCATGGGCAAGTGTCCACGGATTAACCGCTAATATCCTGTCTATCTCACCAAAATATTGTCGTCCAATTGCCGGGGGCCCCACCAAAAGGTGATCCGGCTCGATCGCGAGCAATAGTTGCGGGTCCCCGCGAAGCGTAGTCGAGGGACCGCCGCAATGTTGACAAGCTCTCGTGTCATCCCGAGCGTAGCGCCGCAGGCGCGCAGTCGAGGGACCGCCACAATATTGACAAGCTCTTGTGTCATCCCGAGCGTAGCGCCGCAGGCGCGCAGTCGAGGGACCGCCGCAATGGTGCACCTCGATGGTTCGACTGCGGCGCGATGCGCCTGCGCTCACCATGACAAAGCGCGAGCGCAGTCGAGGGACCGCCGCAATGGTGCACCTCGATGGTTCGACTGCGGTGCGATGCGCCTGCGCTCACCATGACAAAGC